>Ga0070710_10000095_pt1 | contig 40159 bp, 57 predicted proteins | sample LARL52metaG_FD_65454 | JGI IMG/M metagenome (GOLD analysis project Ga0070710, IMG submission 65454) | Corn, switchgrass and miscanthus rhizosphere microbial communities from Kellogg Biological Station, Michigan, USA - LAR L5-2 metaG | ecosystem: Host-associated > Plants > Roots > Rhizosphere ...
GTCACCGCGTACGACAGCTCGACGGTCACCGCGTCCGACAGCTCGACGGTCCGCGCGTACGACAGCTCGACGGTCACCGCGTCCGACAGCTCGACGGTCCGCGCGTACGACAGCTCGACGGTCACCGCGTGCGACAGCTCGACGGTCCGCGCGTGCGACAGCTCGACGGTCCGCGCGTCCGACAGCTCGACGGTCACCGCGTCCGGCAGCTCGACGGTCACCGCGTCCGGCAGCTCGACGGTCCGCGCGTCCGGCAGCTCGACGGTCACCGCGTCCGACAGCTCGACGGTCCGCGCGTCCGACAGCTCGACGGTCACCGCGTACGACAGCTCGACGGTCCGCGCGTCCGGCAGCTCGACGGTCCGCGCGTACGACAGCTCGACGGTCACCGCGTACGACAGCTCGACGGTCACCGCGTCCGACAGCTCGACGGTCCGCGCGTCCCAATACACCGCAGTCCACAAGCTCAGCCCCCGCGCCGACATCACCAGCACCGGCCACATCATCACCCCGCCCAACCTCGACGGAGCCGACACCCCGACCTGGCTCGCCTACCACGGCATCGAATCCGACGAGAACGGCACCGTCACCCTCTACAAGGCCGTCGACGACGCCTACACCACCCACCGGCGCGCCGACTACTCCCCGGGCGCGACCCCCGAAGCAGAGGACTGGAAGCCGGACAACCAGTGCGGAGGCGGCCTGCACTTCGGCCCGACCCCCGTGCACGCCCTCGACTACCACCGCAGCGCGACGAAGTTCATGGCCTGCCCGGTGCGCGTGGACGAGATCAGCGTGATCGACCAGCAGAAGGTCAAGGCGCGGCGCGTGGTCGCGCCCGGTTGCAGCGAGGTCGACATCGACGGCGCCCCGGTCAAGCAGCCCGAGCCGGCCGCAGCCGAATAACCCTCCACGGACTCCCGTGCCGCCGGGCCGCACTCCCGGCGGCACGGGCCTACCCGAACAGGAATACCGATGGAACCGACACACACCGAACCCACGCCGGGGGAGGACTGCGGCAGCTACGCCGGGTGGATGCGCCACCTGCGCGCGGGCGAACAGCTCGACCAGGCGTGCGCCGACTACCGCGAATGGTGGTGCGAGGTACACCGCGGTCCGCGCGCACGGCGCTCCGAACTCGATCTTCGCCCCTGCGGCACCACCGCGGCCGCCCGCCGTCACTACCGGTACGGCGAGCAGCTCGACGCGGCCTGCCTGTCGGCTCAACGTCGCGACAGCCAGGACCGCTACCACGCCGCGAAGGCGGCCGCCTAATGGCCGATCTCGTCCACACCTCGACGCGCACCACGCGCAAGGTGCGTCGCTGCTCCAGCTGCGGCGGCAGCATCCTGCCGGGGGAGCGCTACCTGCGGCACTCCGCCGCACCGAACGGCGAGCTGGGCAACGTCCGCTGGTGGCACCTTACCGAGTGCGCGGCCTGCGCCAAGTCGTACGGTCGCCCGATCGACGGCGCGAAGGCGGTGGCCTGATGCGCGGCTTCAACCCGTTCCAGTGGTTCGCGCGCGAAGTCGACGCAGCCGAACCCGGCATCCTCGACGCGCCACAGCTCGAGGACACCACGCCGATCCCGTCACCATCCGAGCTGCTGGCTACCGACGGCGAGCAGGTCGCTTCACTGCTTCGTCAGCTCGACGCCGCGAACAGCACTGTGGCCCAGCTCCAGGAGCAGCTGCTCAAGCCGCCCCCGAAAACCGGCTGGCATGGCTGTCCGAACTGCGCCGGACTGCGGGAGACCGTGCGGCTGCTGCGTGAGGAACGCGGCGAGCTACGCGGCCGACTGGCCCGGCACGAACTGGCGGCCGCGCGCGAGCAGCAGCTGCCATGACGGCCGACGAGCAGCCGGGCCTGTTCGACGTCCCCGCCGACGCGGCCATGCAGAAGCCGCCCGCGGCCAAGCTCACCCCCGGGGAGGCGATGCGCGCCCGCCAGGCCGACAAGCTCACCCGCGGCCTTCACCCCCTCTCGAAACCTGGGTGGCCGCCGATCCCCCTGCACCGCGACGCCGCACCCGCCACCGACCCGCAGGCGCCTGGGCTGCGCTGCGGTGGCTGCCGCTTCCGGCAGGTCATCGGCCACCACGACCGCAAGTTCCCCAAGTGCACGCTCCCGGACAAGTGGGGTGAGCCGTCGCGCGCGACGCACGCCGAGACCTCGGACGTGCGCGCCTGGTGGCCTTCCTGCGACCGGTTCGAACCGAAACCAGCCCCCTGATCACCTCGCGGCTGCGGCGTGCCCCCGATGGGCTTCCCCCTCGCCGCGGCCGCGAGGGTTCTGACCAAACCAGTACACGAACGAACGGGAGCGCACCCCTTGGCCGTCAGCAAGCGCCTGCGATACGAGATCCTCCGGCGCGATAACCACACCTGTCGGTACTGCGGCGGCAGCGCACCTGATGTGAAGCTAACCGTCGACCACGTCCTGCCGCGTGCGCTCGGTGGCCTGGACGAAGCTACGAACCTCGTCGCGTGCTGCTCCGACTGCAACAGCGGCAAGACCTCCACGACGCCTGATGCACCGCTCGTGGGCGACGTCGAGGACAGCGCTCTGCGCTGGTCTGCCGCGATGCACGCAGCAATTCAGAAGGCGACAGGTGACCACCAGGCCGAAATCGCCTACCGCACGCAGTTCGAGAGCAGCTGGAACAAGTGGCGACTTGGCAAAGGCACCGGCGCTCTCCCGCTGCCGCTGGAGGAGAACTGGAAACAGAGCATCGACACGTTCCGCACTCGCGGTCTGCCCGTCGAGATTCTCACGGACGCTATCGACAAGGCCATGGGCGCCAAGCACGTGAAGCCGCAGAACGCTTTCCGATACATGTGCGGTATCGCCTGGAACCGCGTAGCAGAGATCGACGCGACCGCGCGTGCACTCTTCGATCAGCAAGAGCCGTGCGACGAGCCTGACGAGGAAGACGACCCCGAGCGCAGCATCTTCGATGCGTTCGACGCGCAGGCGGTCTGGCCACGTCTCATGCGCGAAAACGAGCTTCCCACGGAGCACGTCGCTACCGCGTACGACTACATGCGGCAGTTCATCGAAGGGACCGATGGACACCTGCAACACGAGCCGTGGGCGAGTGACGGTGCCGCTTTCGACTACCTCCTGTGGTGTGTGGCAGTCCGGGACCTGTTCGCGATCGAGTGCTTCTTCCTGGCTGCGAAGCGCAACACCTCCGCAGGGGTGCGGGCCTGATGGCGCGCATCCGCAGTATCAAGCCGGAGTTCTTCACGAGCGAGACGCTCGCCAAGGTGTCGATCTCCGCGCGCCTGACTTTCATCGGGCTGTGGACCTATGTCGACGACAACGGCGTCGGGGTCGATAACGACCGTTTGATCTCCGCTGCGCTGTACCCCCTGGAAGACGATCCTCTGGAGACTCTCCGGAGAGTCTCGGAGGATCTCCGGCAACTCTCCACCGTGAACGTAATCTCACGGTACGTAGTTGACGGTCGCAAATACGTGTTCATTTCGAATTGGGTCGAGCACCAAAAGATCTCCCACCCCGGCAAACCACGGTTCCCGAGACCAGCAGGCGACTGGCGCAACCCTCTGAGCAGCAGTAACGAGAAATCCTCCGGAGACTCTCCGGAAGGTCTCCGGCAGTCCTCCGTCCTGAGCAGGGAGCAGGGAGCAGGGAGCAGGGAAGAAAAAGACTCATCGTCATCCGCTGCCGCGAATGACGGCCCAAGCGACGCGGCAGCTGCACCAAACCAAACGCGCAAACGCATCAAGCGCGCTACAGCCGAAGGCTTCGACACGTTCTGGCGCGCCTACCCGCTACGCGTAGGCAAGATCGCCGCAGAGAAGGCCTACGCCAAAGCCGTCGAATCCGGCGCCGACCCGAGATTGATCGCAGAGTCGGCAGCGATCTACGCGATCGAATGCCGCGGCCGCGACAGAGACAAGATCAAACATCCGCAGGGCTGGCTGAACGACGGCCGCTGGGAAGACGAAGCCGCTCCCAGCGCGATACCGCCCCGCGAGATCAAAACGTGCCCCAAGCATTCGCAGCCCGAGCCATGCATCAGCTGCGCCGCAGACGCCAAGGCCGGCCCCGAGAAGTGGTGGCCGACTCTCGACGACGAACCCCCCTTCTAAGGACCCTCATGACCAGCTACCCCCCGACACCCGAGCAGCAGGCCGCCATCGAGGCCTTCGCCACCGGCGACGACCTCGTCATCCAAGCCGGAGCAGGCACCGGCAAAACCTCGACGCTGCGCATGCTCGCCGAAACCACGCCCCGACGCCGCGGCCTCTATGTCGCGTTCAACCGCGCCATCGCCGGCGACGCGAAGAAGACCTTCCCGCGCAACGTAGAAGCCGCCACCGCGCACAGCCTGGCGTTCCGCGCGGTCGGCCACCAGTACCGCCACCGCCTCGACGGACCCCGCGTCCCAGCCCGCCTCGCCGCTCAGTACCTCGGCATTGTGGGGCCGACGCGCCTCGGCGACGACGTCCCGATCCTCGCCCCGCAGCAGATGGCCCGCATCGTCATGGGCACCGTCGCAAGGTTCGCCCGTTCCGCCGACCAAGAACCCCTCACGGCGCACGTCCCCCAGGTCACGAAGTTCGACACCCCCGCCCAGCGGCGCGCCCTCGCCGCCGAGATCCTGCCGCTCGCCCGCCGCGCCTGGGAAGACCTCACCGCGCCACGCGGCCGCCTGAAGTTCACCCACGATCACTACCTGAAGCTCTGGCAGCTCTCCTACCCCGTGCTGCCCTGCGAGTTCGTGCTCTTCGACGAAGCACAAGACGCCGACCCCGTCATCATGTCGATCATCGGCAACCAGCCCTCGGCGCAGCGCATCGTCGTCGGCGACAGCGCCCAAGCGATCTACGAATGGCGCGGCGCGATCGACGCGCTCTCGAAGTTCACCGGCAAGCGACTGACCCTGAGCAAGTCCTTCCGGTTCGGGCCGGCCGTCGCCAACGAAGCGAACAGGTGGCTCGACGAGCTGGACGCGCCGCTTCGCCTCGAGGGCCACGACCCGATCCCGTCCCGCATCGTCGACCAGCTCGGCGAACCCGACGCCATCCTCTGCCGCTCCAACGCCGGCGCCATGACGCAGGTCATGACCGCGCTCGCCCAAGGGCGCCGCGTCGCCCTGGTCGGCGGCGGCAAAGACATCCGCGACCTCGCCGCGGCCGCCGTCGCACTCAAGGCCGGCGCACCCTGCGACCACCCCGAACTGTTCGCGTTCCGCACCTGGGGCGAAGTGCAGGACTACGTCGCCATGGACGAGGGCGGCAGCGACCTGCGCGCGATGGTCAAGCTGATCGACGACTACGGCCCCGACGCACTGATCTCCGCGATCGACCGCCTGGTGGACGAGCCCAGCGACGCCGGCAACAAGCCCATGGCCCTGACAACCGCGAAGCCGGACGTCATCGTGTCCACCGCGCACAAGGCCAAGGGCCGCGAATGGGCCAGCGTGCTGATCGGCGAGGACTTCTACCCGCCGAAGATCGACGAGACCGGCGAGCAGAAGGAAGCCGACCCCGGCGAACTGCGCCTCGCCTATGTCGCCGTCACCCGCGCCCGACTCGTCCTCGACCGCGGATCACTGCGCTGGCTCGACGCCTACCGCCGCCAGTTGCCGATCCCCGCCCCGGAGCTGATCGCTGACGACCGAACCCCGGTGAGCGCGGCTCCCGCACCGCAGAACGCCAGTTCGACCGCGCAGGAGCCCGCGCAGCCGCTCCCCGCCGGCATCTACTGCGCACCCGCCGGACGCATCGCACCCGAAGACCTCGACGACCTCACCAAGGCCGAAGTCCAGACCTTCGCCGACTACCTGCGCCAGCGCAAAGAACTCGGCGACCACTACAGCCAACTGCTCGCCGCAGCCGCACCCGGCACCCGCGAATACACCCGCATCGCAGACGAACGCGCCACGAAACTCCGCCAGCTCGCCGCCACGCCGGAACCACCCAGATGACCCAGATCCGCACCGCGCCCGAGCTCCGCGACGAAGCCAAACACCGCATGGCCCGCCGCCTCGCTCATGAAGCCCAGAACCAGCGCCCCACACCGCCGGACCTGCTTGCCGCCGAACTCCTGGTGATCCTCGACCAGGCGCAGATCCAGCTCAAGGACGGCCGCACACCAGCACCCGTCACCGGCACACCCGTCGCCGAACTCCCACCCGACAACCCCTACCGCGCCGCACGCGCCGCCCTCGACGCCGCACGCCACGCACAGAAAGGCCAGCAGTGACCGAGATCCCCTCCGCCTGGATCCAGGCCGCCAACGCCGCCGTCGAAGAGCGAATTGACGACTACGGAGTCAGCCTCACCGACGAGGCCATCGAGGTCATCATCGCGGCGGCTCGGCCACTGATCGAAACGGAAATCCGCGGGAAGATCACCGCGGCGATCCGTGGTCTCAAGCAGGACTACAAGCACAGCGTCGAAGCGTTCACCGCGCTCATACACGCCCAAACCATCGCCCAGCCGAACCAAGCCGTCGACCTCCGACGCCACCGGCCGCTGACCGACGAGCCCTGCGGCGTAATCCCCACCCCCGCCGGCCTCAACTACCTCGCGTTGCGCAAGCGGCAACACCCCAAGACCGACCGATAGGGGAACAGGCATGTACAAGTTCTCAGGCGAACGGCTGAGAAAAGCGCGAACAGCGAAGGGCTTGCTACGCGAGCATCTGGCTATCGCGGCAGGTCGAACCGCCCAGACCATCGAGCTTTACGAGTCCGGCCGCGTCGAGCCGAAGATCAGTACGGCATATGCCATGGCCAGCACGCTTGGAATCGATGTTGGCGATCTCCTGGAAGAAACCGTAACAGATGCCTGACATCGTCGTTTTCCCAGGTGTAGGCGCTTTCGTCGGTTCAGTGCCTGACATGCGGTGCGTCGCGCTGACCAAGAAGGGAAGACGGTGCAAGCTAGGGGTGTGGGGCGGCAATTCGCTGGATAAGGCTTCATATCAGGTCTTTACGCAGCAAGGCTCCGTCCACGTTTCGGCAGTAGCTCACAGAAATCACGCGCGGCGGATACTCGACCAGCGGTGCATCGATCACGACAGCCCCGACGTGCTGGACGCGACCTTGCCGGAATGGGTGAGACTCGATCTCGCTGATGCACATGCCGTGTTGATCACACCGCTTCCGGCTGATTGGCCTCTAGAACTTCGACCGTAACCGTTCCACCAGCACCGCGCCCCGACTTTCGTTTGCGAAAGCGGGGCGTTCGCTATGACCCATCACAGCCGTACACTTCGATCAACTGTTCGAACACGTCCCGCCGAGCCTGCGCCTCGCGCGTGAACATCCCCGGAGGCGCTGATGAACCCGCCGATCAGTGATGACGTCGTCGCGCAGATCCGGGCTCTGGCCGCGCGGGGAGTGTCGCGTGATGAGATCGCGCGCCGGTTGAAGGTCGGGCGCGGCACCGTGTCCAAGTACGCGCCCGCCGAATCGTTCGACCGCTCGTCGACCGCCGCCGCCACCGAAGCCCGGCTCGCCGACCTGCGCGAAGCGCGCCAACGGCTCGCGCTCGCCCTGCTGCAAGACGCCGCCAAGCTACGCGAACAAATGTGGCAGCCGCACACCGCGTTCGCGTTCGGCGGCAAGGACAACGTGTACAACGAGCACGAGATCAGCGAACCGACCGCCGGCGACAAACGCAACCTCATGCAGGCCTCCGCCACCGCCATCGACCGGTCGCTTCGGCTGCTCGAGTACGACTCCAGCGAGTCCCCGGACGTCGCGCGCTCCATGCTCGCGAAACTCGCCGACGCCCTGCACCAGGCAGTGGGAGACGGCGAGCCGCAGTGAGCGTGCTGCTGGACGCGGCACCCATGAGCGTTGCTCAGATGCGCTCCATCGCCCACGCCAACGCGCGGATCAACATCTGGCAGGGTGCAGTCCGTTCCGGTAAGACCGTCGCGTCGCTGCTGCGGTGGCTGATGTTCGTGGCCGATGCTCCGCGCGGCGGCGAGCTGCTGATGGTCGGCCGGACCCGCGAGACCGTGCACCGCAACCTGTTCACCGCCCTTCAGAACCCGGACCTGTTCGGGATGCTCGCCTACCAGATCCAGTACACGCCCGGCGCGCCGATGGCCACGATCCTCGGACGCCGGGTGCACGTCGTGGGCGCGAACGACATCACATCTGAGATGAAGATCCGCGGCCTGACCCTCGTCGGCGCGTACGTCGACGAAGCCACGATCCTGCCCAAGTCATTCTGGGACCAGCTCGTCGCGCGCCTCTCCGTGCCGGGCGCGAAACTATTCGCGACCACGAACCCTGACTCGCCGTCACACTGGCTCAAAACCGACTGGCTCGACCGCGGCGACCCCTCCGTCCGAAGCTGGCACTTCACCCTCGACGACAACAAGTCCCTCGACCCCGCGTACGTCGCGCACCTCAAACGCATGTACGTCGGCCTCTGGTACAGGCGCTTCGTCCTCGGTAAGTGGGTGGTGGCTGAAGGCGCCGTCTACGACATGTGGGACCCGGGCGTGCACGTCGTGGCCAACACCCCGCTCATCACCGACTGGCTGGCCTGCTCGATCGACTACGGCACCACCAACCCCTTCCACGCGCTGATGATCGGCCTCGGCGTCGACCACCGCATGTACGTCACCCGCGAGCTGCGCTACGACTCGCGCGCGCAACGTCGGCAGCTGACCGACGCTGAATACTCCGGCCGGCTACGCCAGTGGTTCACCAGGATCCCTATCCCGGGCAGCACCGTGCGCGGAGTGACGCCGCGCTATGTCGTCGTCGACCCGTCGGCTACCTCGTTCCGGGTGCAGCTGCACCAGGACGGCATCAACTCGTGGCCGGCGGACAACGGCGTGCTGGACGGGATCCGCGTGGTGTCGAGCCTGTTGGCGTGGTCGTCGCGGCCGAAGCTGCTGATCCATCGCTCGTGCAAGCACCTAATCGATGAGCTGTCGTCGTATTCGTGGGATGAGAAGGCGCAGGTGAAGGGTGAGGACAAACCCATCAAGATCAACGATCATGGTTGTGACGCCCTGCGCTACGGCATCAAAACCACCCAATCCATCTGGCAAACCACCCTCGACCTCGTACCGTAAACTCTCGAACGCCAGTACGAACACGGAGGCACACATGTCGGCCAACATGGAGCTCTACCGCTACACCCTCACCCTGCGCAACGGCGAAACGATCACCGCCGACGCCATGAGCTACCACGACGACGCCGAACCCTGGCTCGTGTTCAACGACACCGTCAGCACCGTGCTCACCATCCGGGCCGACAGCGTCGACCGCATCGCCCGCTCCCCGCAGCCGATCGGCCACCAGCGCGTCGACGAACTCACCGACCCCGAACCGGAGAACTGACGTGGACCAGCTCATGACGCGCTACCCGTGCCCCCTCGACTGCGGCTGGCACCACGACGAACCCTTCACCGCCGACGTCCCCGACGGCGCGAGCCAGCAGGACCTGCACGACCTGGCCACGCTCGCCAGCAGCGACGTCGAGCAGCTGCTGCGCGAGCACTTCACCAGCCACCCACTCCAGGAATGGGTCGGCGCGGTCTCGAACCTGCGCCAGCAGCTGGCCGACCGGCCGCCGCTGCTGTGTCTCGCGTGCGTGGTCGCCGCGCACAACGCGCGCCAGGCCGGCGAACCGATCCCGCTCGAGCGGCCGGCCGTCGTCGTCGCCAACGGCTCGGGGATCTGCGTCGACCACCTGAAGATCACCGACAAGCCGAGCATGCCCGACCGCACCGCAGGCGGGATCGTCCTGCCGCCCGGCACCACAACAGGCCAGGGCTGATATGCGCATCCTCAGCACCACTGCCGCGAGCGCCTACAGACTCGACGTCGATCAGCTGGCCAAGGAAGTCCTTCACCAGCAGGAATCGACGTACAAGCAGACAGCGCGTTTCCCCTGCGCCGTGCATCTACACCCGACCACACGTCGCGAGGTTATGAAGTACAAGCCGGAGAGCGCGGCACTGCGGTACTGGCAGCCAACAGTCGATGGCGTGAAGCCGGACACGTTCGTCGGCCTAGCGATCGTCATCGACGATTCTGTGCCGCTCGGCTACGCGACGCTTGAGGTCTGCGAAGGCTGCTTGGCCCTGGGGGGTCCCGCTCACTGTCTGCACGATAGGAGCTGACGATGGCGCGTTACTGGCTGATCTGGTTCGCGCTCTCGTTCACCGCGTTCATCGTCCCCGAGACGATCGCGCTCGCCACCGGCCACCCCGAACGCACCCTGTCCGCCGCGATCTGGCGCATGGAACAGCTCGTGCCAGGTCAAGGTGTGTGGCAGTGGAACGCCGCGCACATGCTGTTCACCTCGGCGTTCATCGTCACGGTGGTCTGGTTGATCGGCCACTTCGGCTGGGGACTGTGGCGATGAGTGATTCGGTGCTCTGTGGCGACTTCCGCGGGGAAGAAGGCTGGATGAGCACCGAATGCCAGCTGCCGAAAGACCACCAGGGCGATCACGAAGCCGTCGTCACGTGGCCGCGCTGGGAGCGTCCTGAACCGGGCGAACCGACTGCGGCAGGCGCCATGATGCAGAAGATATGGGAACCGATGGTCGCGCAACAGCTCAGATCCACATACGTGGCCGCCGCACCGGTCGTCCACCCGGATTGGACTCCGGAGCTCGTAGGCGCCGAAGTGCAGCGTCTCCGTCGCCAGTACTCGATCCCGCGCAGGCCTGGGCGCCGCTGGTTCGTCACCTGGTCTGGTCCGCGTCCGCAACCGCGTGAGGGCCACTGGATCGGCCGCACCTACGTCCCCGGCGCGCCCCGCTCCGGCTGGCGCAGGTGGCTCTACGTGCGCGGCCTGTCGTTCGCCTCCAAGCGCCGCGTATGGGCGTTCTGGGTGCACGTCGGACGCTAAAAACCCCGGCACATCCAGGAGGACGTTGCCGGGGTCTAGGCGTTGGCTGCACTTTCACCCTAGCAGCCCCGCGCGACAACGTAACTCCCGATAGAACAAAGGTTCGAGTAGCCTGATCACGAGGCGGTGGCCGCACCCCGGCATAAGTTCCGTGAGAGCCAAAGCCACCGCCTCATCCGCGCCGGCACCGAAACGGAACCGACCGCGGCAGCCGAAACGGCACACCAACCCGTTCCGGCCGGCCGAAAAGGTGACCCCGTGGCGCTCCCCACCAACCCGGAAATGCAATGGCCCCCCCACGGCTGGGACCCCGTCGCACGTGCCCAACGCCTCTGGTCAGCCTGGTTCTCCGGCAGCCCCGACCAACTCTCATGGGCCTACCAAGGCCTCGGCGGCAACTCCGTCACCGGGCGCGCGTTCTTCCGCACCAGCGGCGAACCCGGCGCGCAGCAGCGCTTCGGCCAATCCGCTAGCACCGTCTACGGCTCGGTCGACCGGTACTTTTGGGGCCAGATCACACCCGCGGGAGAGAAGCGCACCAAACTGCACGTTCCCATCGCCGGCGACATCGCATCCACCTCAGCCGACCTGCTGTTCGCGAAGAAACCCAGATTCGAAGGCGCGGCCGGCAAAACCCAGCAGTGGCTCGACGACCGGTTCGACGACGACCTGCACGCCACCCTGCTCGAGGGCTTCGAAGTCGACGCGGCCCTCGGCGGTGTGTATCTGCGCACCGTGTGGGACACCGACATCTCCCAGCAGGCCTGGATCGACATCGTCCACCCGGACGCCGCCGTCCCCACGTTCAGGTACGGGAAGCTGACCGCGGTCACCTTCTGGCGCGTCCTGGAGGACACCGGCGACCAGGTCGTGCGCCACCTCGAACAGCACGACATCCAGAACAACGTGATCTTCCACGGCGTGTACGTCGGCGACCAGCAGCAGCTCGGTCCCGGCGCAGCCCTGACCGACTTCAAGGAAACCGCACCGATCCAGGCCACCCTCGACACCGGCAACGCCCTGCTGCTGCCCGACCTGCCCAAGGACGCGTCCACCGTCACCTACGTGCCGAACGTGCGCCCCAACCGGCTGTGGCGCGACGTCAACGGCGCCGCCCCGATCGGCCGCTCCGACTACGCAGGCGTCGAAGGCCTCATGGACGGCCTGGACGAGTGCTACTCCTCCTGGGTCCGCGATATCCGCCTGGCCAAGTCACGGCTGCTGGTCCCGCCGTCGTACCTGGACAGCCGCGGCCCCGGCAAAGCAGCGGTCGCCGACATGGACAAGGAAATCTTCGTCCCGGTCAACCTGCTCGCCGGCACCGCCGACGCATCCCAGATCACCGCGAACCAATTCAAAATCAGGTTCCAGGAGCATCAGGCCACCGCAGACGGCCTGGTCGCCTCGATCGTGCGCGGCGCCGGCTACTCCGGCCAAACCTTCGGCGAGAACCCCACCGGCGCCGGAACCGTCACCGCAACCGAGATCGAACAACGCGAACGCCGAACCCTGCTGACCCGGGCCAAGAAACTCAACTACGCCCGCCCGGCGCTGGCCGACGTCATCTACTCGCTGCTCTCGGTCGAAAGCACCATCCTCGGGCGCAAGGACCTTCAACCGATGCGGCCCGACGTCGTGTTCCCCGAAGCCGTACTGCCGAGCCCGCAGGAACTCTCCCAAACCGCGGTCGCCCTCAACAGCGCGCAGGCAGCCTCCAAGCAAACCCTCGTCGCGATGGTCCACCCCGACTGGACACCCGACCAGGTCGACCAGGAAGTCGAGCGCATCCGCGACGAGGAAGGGTTCGACGTCCTGGGTCGCGCCCGCGTCACCCTCACCCCGCCGATGGGTTCCACGGCCACCGTCGGGCAGGAAGTCCAGCAGATCGCGGACACGATCGCCGTCAACCCGGAATCCAACCCGGGCAACCCCACGAACAACGGAAGCGAGTTCCAGCCATGAGCAACATGAACCCGGCGACAACCCCGTCCGCACCAGCGATCACCACCGGTGGTGGCAGCGGCAAACACGTCCCGTCCTCGGTTCCCGGCGCGGGTCCGGTCGACCACTCGGCGGCCGTCGGCTCCAACGTCGACCCGGGCCCGGCCGGCGCGGCCCATCAGGCCTCAGAGGCGATTCTGGACACCCCGCCGTGGCAGAACATGGCCCCGTCGATGACCCCGTATGTGCCGCTCGGCTGAGCGATAGCACAACTGTTCGAACCGGTGGCATACTGATCGACGGAGTTCCGGCCGCAACGGACGGAACCCTCAGCCCGAAACGGGAGAACCGATGTCCGAACCGGCAGTCGTTCCCGCCGCGCCGGCCGCCGCAACGGCGACCGCCCCCGTGGTGGATCCGGCACCGGCAGCACAACCCGCCGCACCCTCTCCGGCCGCGCCGCCGGTCGACCTGGCCGCCGAAGTCGAGAAGTGGAAGCAGCAGGCCCGTGCGAACGAGCGTCGCGCGAAGGAGAACGCCGAAGCCGCCAAGGCCAGCGAGGAGCAGCAGAAACTTCTCGCGAAGGTCGCCGAGCAGCTGGGCCTGACGACCGAGACGGCAGCGGACCCGGCAGTCATCGCCGCGAAGCTCGCCGCCGCGGAGAACGAAGCCAAGTCCCGAGCGCGGGAGATCGCGGTACTGCGCGCCGCCCAGGCGCTCGGCGCCGACGGTGACGCGCTGCTGGACTCGCGCGCGTTCCTCGGGCAGCTCGCCGACGTCGACCCGGGCGACCTGGAAGCCGTCAAGGCCGCGGTCACCGCAGCGGTCACCGCAGCGCCGGCGAAGTACGGCAAGACCACTCCTGCGGCCGCGCCGGTCGAGCCGCAGCGTCAGGCGTCCACCGCGGGCACCTTCGACGCCGCACCCGGCGGCAACCGGCAATGGACCATGGAAGACGTCCAGCGGGCCAAACCCGCGGCCGTCACCAAGGCCATGCACGACGGGCTGCTCACCAGCCTGGGCATCCCCAAGCCCCAATAGGGGCACGCACCACCCCGCACCACCCCGCACCACCGAGCATCACCCCGCTCACAGCGCCGAAACGGACTGGCAGCGGTAGCCGAAACGGCTCCCCCTCCCCGCCATGCCGTTTGAGAGGCAACCGTGAGCGTCACCCACTTCAAGGGCGAGGTCTGGTCCAAGGTCCTCGTCGGAGCACTCCCGACCAAGCTCGTCTACGGCGGCCCGATGGTCGTCAACCGCGACTACGAGGGCGAGATCGCCGCGGCCGGCGACACCGTGCACATCACCTCGCTCCAGGACCCGACCGTCTCCGACTACAGCATCGGGACGGACCTGGTCTACCAGGACGTCGACGACGCCGGCCAGACCCTGATCATCGACCAGGCGAAGTCGTGGGCGGTGCGCATCGACGACGTCGACAAGCACCAGGCCGCCGGCAACATCCAGCCGTGGATGGAGGGCCGCGCCGCCTACTCGGTCGCCGCGGTCGCCGACCAGTTCCTGGCCGCGAAGTACACCGGTGTCTCCGCCGCCAACGTGCTGGGGACCTCGGCCGGGCCGCTGACCCCGGCGGTGTTCGGCAGTATCACGTCGCACCCGGCGGACTTCCTCGTGCAGGTCCTGATCCCCCTCCAGGTGATCATGGATCAGGCGTCCGTCCCCGACGACGGCGGCCGCTACTGCATCGTCCCGCCGTGGGCGCGCGGCCTGGTCACCATGACCGCCGGGTTCCTGATGGGCGTCGCCGCCGACGGCTCCGCCCCGGGCGCGTTGCAGCGCGGGTTCCTCGGCTCCGTCGCCGGGTTCAACATCATGATGTCCCGCAACGTGATCAACGCGAACCCGTCGTACAACACCGGCGGCGCCAACGGCGTGTACGCGATCCAGGCAGGACACAAGATCGCGATCACCTATGCCGAGCAGGTCGTCGAGACCGAGGCGCTGCGCTCCGAGCGCGGGTTCCGCGACCTGATCCGCGGCCTGCACGTCTACGGCGCGCGCGTCGTCCACCCCGAGGCGCTGGCCGTGGCCTACACCGCGCGCCCGGCCGGAATCTGAGGCCCGATCATGACTGCCACCACTCCGCTGGTCGCCGCGAACGTCGCCCTCACCGTCCCCAACGGCATGGTGTCCGCCCCGACCGACTACACCATCGTCTCCGGCGACGTCAGCAACGGCCTGCGCATTCCCGCGTCCCTGTTCGCCGGCGCCCTGTCCGGGCTGCCGTACGGGCAGGCCGGCTTCGTGCCCGAGCGACTGAAGCTGATCGTCAAGACGACCGTCGCCGGCACCGCGTTCTCGATCGTCGTCAAGGCGTCGATCTCCCGGACCGACATCCCGGGCGAGCCGCCGTCCTACCCGTCGGCGAACACCGGCGACCTGACGGTCAACGTCAACGCGACCGGGACGTACTACATCGGCGAGTTCACCTCCGGCCGCTTCAAGCAGCCCGACGGCAGCCTGCTGCTGAACTTCACCGGCACGCTCGGCACCACCACCCTCGCGGTCCTCAACGGCCCGTACGCGCCCGCTGGACCGCGCGGCTAACCCCACCTTCCCGGAGGAAAACCCATCGTGAGCGCGATCCGCTGGTATCAGCACACCGACTCAGGCGCCGTGCACGGCTTCTCCCTGCCCATCCACCCGGAGATCGCCAAGCAGATCGCGTCGGGCCAGCTGGTGCGCGTCACGGATCCGTCCTCCGGGATGGACCCGGACGAGAAGATCGCGCAGCTCGAGGCGAAGCTCGCGAAGCTCGTCGAGCTGTCCGGGATCGATCCCTCGTCGCTGGAGCCGGACGGTCTGGCCGACACGGCCGGCTCCGGCGACGAGATCGAACCCGAACCCGAGGACGAGGGTGGTTTTCCGGAGCCGGACGAGCCGGACGACGACGGCGTCGAGGGCCTGCACCTGTGCGAGTCCTGCGGCGACCCGGTCGAACGCGTCGGAAAGACCGGCCCGTGGCCCAAGCGGCACAAGGGCTGCAAGTAGGCCTGATGCCGCTTCCCACGCCGCGCGTCTATGCCACCACCGCCGACTACATGCAGTACGTCGGCGATGGTGCCGTGCTCCCGGCCAGGTTGCAGTATCAGCTCCAGCTGGCCAGCGCGGTGATCGATTTCGCGATGACCGGCGCCGTGTACGACACCGACCCGGCCACGCAGCTGCCCACAGACCCGGACGTCGCCTCCATGATGTGCCTGGCCGTGTGCCAGCAGGTCGAGTTTCAGAGCGACGTCGACGACGACACCGGGACGAAAGCGCGTTTCGATCAGGTCTCGCTCAGCGGCGTGTCGATGCACCGTGCGGCCGGCACGGCAGGGATGGCGCTGCCGCCGCTCGGTCCGCAGCCGATGCTCACGCTGATGAACGCCGGCGCGCTGCCCACAGCCCCGCAATCCGGGCGGTGACCTGGTGCCGCTGCTGCCGTCGAACGCCGTGTTCGACCTCTACCGCGCCCAGCAGGACGACGGCTACGGCGACACCGAGGACGACGACACCGCGCCCCTCTACAGCGGCCTGCGCGGGACGCTGAGCTACCAGGGCCGGCGCACCATGGACCCGGCGTCGAACACGCCGCAGCAGGCTGAGACGTACTTCTGTCTGCTGCCCAAGGGCACCGATGTCCAGAACGACGACCGGCTGCGCTTGCAGTCGACGGGGGAGTGGTTCAACGTCGAGGGCTCGACACCGCTGCCTTCGTTCGGGTTCAGCTCGGACATCAACGTCACGCTGACCAAGGTCGCCGGATGACCACCCAACCCGAGAGCCAGCAGCAGCCGCAGGCGCCCGACAACCTCGACGCGCTCCTGGTCGTGCAGGCCGCCACGCTGCTCACCCTCGAGGCCGGATCCGCCTACGCGGCGACCATCACCCTTCGCCGCGCGTTGCAGGCGTTCGCGCGGGACGCCAACCGGCGGTGGATCCTCACCGGCTCCAGCCCGGACGCGGTCCGTGAGCGCGACCGCGAGCACCTGAGCCAAGCCCTGCGTCTCGAGCTGCGGCAGCTCGCCGCCGCCACCGGCCGCGACCTCGGGCCGATCCTGCGGCAGGAAGCAGAGCGCGCGCTCGAGCTCGGCGCCCGGCACGCCGGCGAGCAGATCGGCCTGGCGGTCGACGTCGCGGACCTCGCGCTGGACGAGACCGCGCGCGGCATCATCGAATCCACCCCGCAGGCCGCAATCAGCCACCTCGTGAAGGCTGCCGAGCAGATCGAGCGCGCACAATCGCCCCTGGACGTGCAGCAGGCGATCGGCGAGGCTCAGCGGTCCGTGACCGCGGTCAACACCGGCACGACGTACCTGACGAACCACGTTGCCAACGACGCGGCCAAGCAGGTCGCGGTCCGGCTGGGCGAGAAGCTGCTGTGGATCGCCGAACGCGACGCCTGCGTGGTGTGCCTGAAGCTGTCCGGGCAGATCGCGGACCCGAACCAAGGTCTCGGGTTCGACGAGTTCGCCACCTACGGCCCCTATGAGCCGCCGTCGGTGTGGCCGTACGGGATGCCGCTGATGCGCCCGCCACGGCATCCGCACTGCCGCTGCCAAGTCTGCGTGTGGCTCGGCTCCGCGCCCGGTCAGCCGGATCTACCGGAGCGGCTCAAGCACGAGGCCGCGCGCAGCGTGCTGAAGGGCTGGTCGCTGCCCTCCGAGTCCAACCGCGTCCGACTTCGGGCCGCGGAGAGTCTTCTGGCGTCCGGCGGCCGCGGGCTGCCGCGATCGGTCCAGGAGGAAGCCGCGCTGGCGATCGCGCGCGGCCGATTCAAGTCCCGTGCAGTACCGCACTACACCCCTAGGGAGAAGCACCATGTCTGAGCCCACCCTGGCCGCCCTTGCGGCCGTCGGCGCACCGCTGCTGAAGGACGCGGAGGCCGCTCTGGCTCCGGAGGCTGAGCAGGCGCTGAAGGACCTGCACGAGTTCGTCACCGGCGAGGCAGACAAGCTGCGCGCCGAGCTGCCGCAGGTCGCGCAGAACGCCGCGCAGCACCTGCACAACCTCGCCGACGCGATGTTGAGCCGATATCACTCGGTGTTGGCGCACATCGAGGCCAAGCTGACCGGCGCCACCCCGGCGGCACCGGCGCCCGCTCCGGCCGTCGTCGAGTCGAACACGCCGGTCCCGGCCGCGCCGGTGGGTCCTACGCAACCGGCGGCTGGATCCGTCCCGGAGACGGTGTCCACGTCGTCGGCGAGCACGGACACCACCACTTCGTCGACGCCGTCCGAGCCGTCGAGCACCGACTCGGGTTCGGCCACCGCGCCGGCAACTGACACCCCGGCGGCCTGAGCCATGCAGAAGGCCACGATCGGCCGCGTCGTGCACGTCCTGGTCGACCCGAGCAAGAACAACGGCTCGGACGTCGCTCCGGCGATCGTCACGCGCGAGTGGGGCAAGCCGTACGAGCACGCTGACGGCCTGGGCGAACGCCAGACCATCAACGTCCGCGTGCTCTGCGACGGACCCAGCACCCTCTGGTGCACCTCGATCCAGCTGTTCGACGAGCGCCCGGACGCCGAAGCGCTAGCAGCCGCGCACCCTCACCAGCCGACCGGCTACGAGGCGATCGCGTTCTGGCCGCCGAGGGTCTGAGCGCGTCTAGCGCCCACTGACCGGCCGCCCCGTGTCCGGCCCCGGGGCGGCCGCCCGCCGCACAGCCAACGCGCCCGGCAAGCCCACACGGGGCGGCCATCACACCACCGGAGGAAGCAGCGATGACCGTCATCCAGGGCACAGCGCTCGACTCAGGCCAAAGCCCTATCGCACATGCCCAAGTGCGCATCACCCTGGTGACCGGAACGCCGACGATGCCGGGCTACACCGCGGCAGGCGAACTCATCGGGCCGCATCCCGTGTTGGCCGACACCAACGGCGTGTGGTCGATCGACCTCGTTCCCAACAGCCAGATCACACCCCCGAACACGTACTACCAGGTGACCGAGGCCAACGGCACCAGCATGATTCAAGTGCCGGATTCAGGCGGCCCGTACTCGGTCGGCGCGGTCCTGGTCACCACTCCGCCGCCGCTGGGCTCGCTGGGCATGACCGGGGTGCAGGTAGCGGTCGGCGGCACGATCAAGGGCGTACGACGGCAGGTCAATCTGATCGCCGGCGCGAACGCGACGATCAGTGCAGCCGACAACCCCGGTAGCAACCGGGTCGACGTGACGATCGGGGCATCAGGGGGCTCCAGCAGCCCCGCGTACGCGTTCCCGGTGGCCTCCTACGGCGCCAAGGGCGACGGGAAGATCGTCACTGACGGTGCGATGACCTCGGGCAGCGCGATCCTGGCCTGTACGACGAGCCTGCCGTTCGCTGCTGGCGACGCCGGAGTCAACAAGCCGATCATGGTGAAAGGCGCTGGGCCGGCCGGAGTCACCACCTTGCTCACCACGATCCAGAGCTTCACCGATTCCGGCCACGTCGTTCTGGCTGCGACAGCGTCGACGACGATCACCGGCGCGACGGTCATGTGGGCGAGCGACGACACGGCCGCGTTCCAGGGTGCCGTGAACGACGCGGTGGCCTATGCGCAGGCGCACGGCGGCTACGCGGAGGTGGTGATCCCGCCGGCGGCGGGCAGGTTCTACGGCATTGCCGGGGCGCTCTCCCACGCCAACCTGGGTAACGCCCAGATCACGCTTCCGGTGATCCCGGTGGCGGCTAACACGGTCACGCTGGTTTTCAAGGGCGCGGAGAGCGGCAATGCGCTGAGGCATTGGGATCAGGCTGTTCCGCAGGTGACCGGTTCGTGCCTGGTTTCGTTCGGCGTGTACCCCTCCATCGGCGCGCAGACAGCCGATATCAACACCAACGGTCAGTCTGCGATGATCGGCGGTCCGACCGGCCCGAACGGCTACGGCACCGCAACGTACTTGTTCTCCAACATGAACGTCGTGATGAAGGGCTTGAAGCTTCTCACCACGCATTCGAATTTCGGGCTGGGATACGGCGGCGCGTGGCTGTGGGGCGTCGACCAGGCCGACCTCGTAGACGTGGGCTGTGACACCACGGGTGTGTTCAACAACGGTAGCGGCGAACTCGGTGGCTCTGGTGTCAGCAGCCTGTCGAGCGGTGCGTCGGTCGGTATCGGTCTGCCGGGCACGTCGAATCAGAACAATGTGACGCTGGACCGTGTCGTGATCGGCGGCGGCTACACGTACGGGTTGTTGGCCACGGAGCACAGTGACCTGCACGGGTGTCACATTTTCTACTGCTGGGGCGGGTTGTGCCCGGTCGGAAGCTGGCACGATGGTGGCGGTGTTTCGGCGAACACGTCATCGCACAAGATCAGGTTCTCGCAGGTTGGTATCGAAGGCTGCGTGCACGACGTCCATATTCTCGGCGCGGGCGCCGGAGGTATCGGCCCGTTCCTCGAGGGAAGCATCGACGTCGAAGGCGGACTCGCTTTGGCCGACGACGGCAACGGTGGTCTCGTCGGCGCCCTAGGCGAGATCCACGTGTCCGGGACCACTGGCGGCTCGGTGAGCACGAGCACGGGCACCGGGTTGACGATCATCGATCAGCGCAACGCCAGCGGGCCCGGTACGCCGTGGACGCTCGTGGTCGGCACCGCGTTCCAGAACACGCAGTGGCGTTGGGCGAACGTCCTGCTGGCCGGTGGCACCAGCCTGACCGCTGTACAGCTCGGCAACCTGCGCGGCGGCCCGTCCGCGCCCACGATGACCAACTACTACACGCAGGCTTCCGGGGCGCTGCCGCCTGTGATGGTGCGGGTACCGCCGGGCGGCTGGCTCAAGGTGGTCGGCACTGGCAGCGCACCGACGGCGACGGTCGTCTACGACTAGTAGCACACCAGTTCGAACAGCCCTTATGATCGGCGTGGGACGTCGGCCAACTCCCCGGTAACGGGAGTCCCACCCAACGGCTTCACCCGGGAAGGGGAGGCGGCAGTGGCCGACGTGACGCGCCCGTGAGCGCATTCAAACTGCCGACGTCCCCTCTCGTGGCCCGTGCGTGGCTGGCGCAGATCCCCGGCATCACCGCGGCGATGACCGCGACCTCCGTCCCACGCATCACCAAGGACACTCTGCCCGCGTGGGTCGCCACGGGGCTGCTCACCGTGCAGGTGGTCGGCGGCAGCCCGGACATCGAGATGCCGATCGCGCAACCGGTGCTCAGCGTGAAGTGCTGGGCGGTCAACGCCTCCCAGGACCCGCAGACCGGTCAGAGCATCGTGCAGAACAAGGTCCCGTGGACGCGCAGCGAGGAACTAGCCGAGATGGTGCGCCAGGCCTCCTACGGGATGCAGCGCGACGCGTCGGCGAAGCTCGTCACGCTCCCGGTGGCCGGCTACTACCAGGCCGCCGTGAACAGCGCCTACCTGCTCACCGAGCCGCGGCCGCTCCAGGACCCGACGAAGTACGCCTGCCACCAGTTCGACCTGCAACTGTTCTGGGTTGCGCAGGTGACCGGCTGATGGCCGCGGACCTGGTGATGGAACCCGGTTGGGAAGAGCATCTGCGCGCGGCTGAGCTCGAGTTCCTCGAGGGCCGGCTCGGTCCGGACATCCTCGCCGACATGCAGCGCGCCGTCCCGATCGATACCGGCCGGCTACTCGGGTCGCTGGACTTCCAGGTCGTCGACGAGGGCGGCCTCGAGTTGCAGATCGGTTCGTTCCCGGACGCGGAGGGCGATGTCGAGTACGCCGCGGCGGTCGAGCTCGGGTTCCACGGCCCGGAGCTGGTGAGCGAGCACGTGGTGCACCGCGGTTTCAAGGACGGCGACCAGGCCGCCGGCTACGTGGTGCGCGAGCACATCCGCAATGCGAACACCCCCGAGCAGCCGTATCAGCGTCCTGCTCTCTACCGAACGAGGTACTAGTCATGGTTGAGGTGCGCACGAAGTTCCAGCCGCGGCATCTACTCGAGGTCCCGGAGCAGGAAGCCGAGGTCCTGGCAGCGCAGGGGCTGCTGTACGAGGGCACGGACGAGGACCTGGCGGCGCTGCTCGCCGCGGACCCGACCGGTCCGCTGGACCCGCGCCCGGAGGTCACCACGACGGACAAGACGCCGGCCAAGTCGTCGCCGGCACCAGCGCCGGCGGCGGACGCGAAGCCGGCCGACACCGCCAAGGGAGCGTGACCGCCGTGGCCACACGTAAGTCGGGCGCCAAGTCCGGCGGTAAGGCCGCGAAGAAGACCACGGGCGCCAAGTCCGGGGTGAAGAAGGGCATGGGCTTCGGCGCCGCGGCCGGCCAGATCGCGGCGAAGGACAACGTCAGCCCGCAGGCCGCCCGCGCGATCCTCGCCTCCAGCACACGCAAGGCGTCCCCTGCGGCCAAGCGCGCCAACCCCGCGCTCAAGAAGGTTCTCCCCGTGAAGAAGGCAGGTAAGTAGGCGATGGCACGCAAGGACTTCACTGGCTTGGTCCAGGCCGCCAACGGGCCTGGCGCTCCAGGCACGTTGTTCAACCCGACGTTCATCGCGCTGACCGGGTTCACGGGGTTGCAGTTCCCGAACACCGGCAAGGAGATCGTGGAGATCATCAACGGGGCGACTGCGGCGACCTACACGGTCAACGTCGGCAGCACCATCGGCGGCCACGCGGCTGCCGGTGACGGGCCGACAGCGCTGCCGGTGTCGAACACCGCTCCCCAGCGGCTCGGGCCCTTCCCGTCCTACTACAACCAGCCCGGCACGAACCTCGTGCAAATCGACTTCTCCAACGTGACCACGGTAACCGCCGCCGTGACCCAGATCCCGGGAGTGTCCTGACATGACCATGGCAGTGAACCCGAACAACGCGATCGAGGGCCCGATCTCGTTCTGGTATGGCGCCTTCGGGGTGACCGAACCGGCGCAGACCAACGCCGCGCTCATCACGGACCCCGGCGCGGGCTGGACGGCCGGCGGCGGTTCGAACGGCGGCATCACCTGGGAGATCGACCACACACTCACCGACATCACCTTCGACCAGGTGATCGACCCCGTCGACGCCAGGATCACCGGCCGCTCCGGCATTGTCATGTTCAACGCCGCCGAGCCGACGTTGGCGTTGCTCGCGGTGGCGCTGAACAACATCGGCACCACGACCGTGAACTCCGGCATCAGCATCTACGACCCGGGGCAGCCGAACTCCGCGACCGCGCTGACGTTCAACGCGGTGCTGCTCGACGGCTGGGCGCCGAAGCTCGGCTCGGGGGCGGCCGCGCGCCGCCGCACGATCTTCCGCAAGTGCCTGAACCAGCCGAAGATGGTCAACATCGGCGAGCCGGGCAAGAACGTCGTGTGGGCGTTGCAGGTCAAGATGTACTACGTCTCCAACTCGATCAGCCCCTGGATCAGCATGGACCAGACCGCATGAGCGCCCGCACCACCACCGCCAGGCCGAAGGCGGCCAAGCTGAAGCCCGCGGCACCGGTCCAGCTCAAGAAACGCCAGAAGGACGCGCCTCGCGAGCCGCTGTTCTCCGTCGACGACCAGGTCTACACGATGCCCTCGGTCGTCGAGCTCGGAGACAGCATCGCCCTGGCTGCCCTGCTACGTTTCCAGCCTGACGAGGACGCCAAGGGCGTCCTGCTCGTGAACGAGCTGTGCGGCCAGGACGCGGTCAACGCTCTGCTGGCCGACAGCACGATGACCCGCGGCGAATGGGAAACCGTCGTCAAGGTGTTGACGGAGAAGGCGTTCGGGCCGACGGAGCGGACGGCGGACGACGAGGGAAACTGACGCGGCGGCTCCGGCAGGTCCTATGGGTGGCCGGCCACCTGGAGGACGTGCGCTCCGACTTCTCGGTCCTGCACCGGATCGACGAGATCGAGCGCATGCCGGCGCCGCGCGCCTACGCCTACGCCTACCGGCTCAGCGCCTATCAGGGCGTCGTCGCCGCCAGGTGGCGCATGCAGAAGGCCGAAGCTGCTCAGGAACTCGCGAGCGTACCGCGCGAGATGTCCGCCGCCGAGTGGCTGGCCAGATACCCGCAGCACCTTGAGGAAGCCAGAGCAGCGAGGGGGTGAACCGTGCCAGCCGGATTCAAGATCGCCGAAGCGTATGTTGCCGTTGTCCCGAAGGACCAGAACTTCCAAGCGAGCCTACGCGAACTGGTCGACATGGCCTCGGAGGACATCAACGCCCAGGTCGGCGTCGACCTGCACAAGGACGCGCCGGAGGACCTGCGCGCGGACCTCGATGCCGCCCTGCACCTGGCGACGGACGGCCTGACCGCCGACGTCGGACTCGGCCTGAAGAATGACGCGGTCGGAGAACTCGACGCAGACGTGAAGGCTGGCGTACAGCTGGTCCAGGACAACAACAAGATCAAAGTCAAGGTTGATCCGCAAGCCGCACAGGCCGCAGGCAAGCAGGGCGGCTCGCTCATCATGGCAGCGATCGCCGCCGGCGCGGTCTTCGGACCGGCCGCGATCCTCACCGGCTTCGACACCGCGCTGGCCGGCATCGCGGTGATGGTGGCCAAATCGAACGCCGACGTCCAGGCGGAATACAAGACCCTCGCCTCAGACATCGGGCGCACTCTGACCGACGCGGTGCAGCCAGTGGTGCCGGCTGTCCAGACCGCGATGGTCCAGGCCGACACCTCGATCCGCAACCTCGGCCCCACGCTTAAGAAGACCTTCTCCGACGCGGCGCCGGACATCGTGACCGCCGAATCTGGCATCATCGGGCTGGCCACGCACGCTCTGCCCGGCCTGGACACTGCGATCAACAACAGCCGCGGGATCTTCTCAGGGTTCTTCGGCGAGCTTCCCCAGCTCGGCTCGGGGGCCGGTCAGTTCTTCACCGGGCTGACGACGAACGCACAGTCCACCGAGAAGGGCATCGTCGACCTGGTCGACGTGCTCTCGCACGCGCTGGGTACCGTCGGCCAGGTCGCGGGATCGGCCTCCGCTGCCCTGTCCACGGACTTCGACGCCATCACCCCGGCGCTCAACGGCACCCTGACCGTAATCCAGAAGCTCGCGAACCCCGCGACCGTCGGCGGCCTGATCGGCGTGTTCGGCGCGATGAAGCTCGACCCGGCGATCAGCCGCGGCCTCCAGTCGGCCAGCAACGGCCTGGTGACTGTGGCAGCCAAGGCGGACGGCGCGAGCGGCCTGCTGGGGAAGGCGGGCACCGCTGCCGAGAAGGCTGCCGGCGGACTGGGCACCATGGCCGACGTCATGGGAGGACCGTGGGGACTTGCCATCGGCGCAGGGATCGGGCTGCTCGGCGGCTGGGTGTCGAGCATGAATCAGACGATTGCCACGGCCTCCGACTTTAGCGCCGCAGTAGCTCAGGACAACGGCGTGGTGGGCGCGAACACAGCGGCGATCATCCAGCAGAAACTCGCCAGCGTCGACCTGTCCTCGGTGCAGAAGGACCTAGGTGTCTCGCAGGCCACCCTGATCGAATACGCGTCCGGTGAGAAGGATGCCCAGACGGAGGTCACCAAGGCGTACAACGGGAAGATCGCAGCGCTGAGCAAGACGGCTGGGGTGACTCAGGAGGTCGGCAAGGGCGTTGTCACGATGAACAACGCCAGCCAGCAGGAGATCAACACTCTTGCTCGGGCCAAGAACCAGGTCGACCAGGTCACCAGCGCGGTCGCGCAGGCGATCAAGCAGCAGAACGAGCAGAACAAGGCGTATCTGGCCGCGACGCAGAGCGCTGGGATCTTCGCGGGCATGGTGGACACGGCGACCACCGCGCTTCAGACGCAGGCGCAGCAGCAGGCTATCGGCGCCGTCGCCTCGTTGCAGCTCGGCAACGGCCAAGCGGCGCTCGGGCAGCAGCTCTCGAACATCCTTTACAACTACCAGCTGACCACCGACGCGGCGCAGGGCTACCAGACGGTGATGAACGCGCTCGACAGCGCCACGAGCAACCTCGATGACGCGCAGAACACCCTCGCGCAGGACATGCTCAACGCCCAGACCAGCTTCAAGGCGAACAAGTACTCGCTCGACCTATCGACACAGGGCGGAATCAACAACCGGCAGGCGCTCTCCGCCGCATCGAAGGCGATCATCCAGCTCGGTGTGGACCAGATCAACGCGGGCGGCAGCATCGACAAGGCGAACCAGACGATCCAGCATCAGATCGACGCGTTCGTGAAGGCTACAGGTGCGACCGGGAAACAGAAGGACGCGATCATCGCGTACTTACAGCAGATCACGAAGATCCCGCCGAACGTGGCCACCAACGTCAACGCCAACACGAGCCCCGCGCGGCAGGCGCTCGCTCACCTGCTCAACGACATCAATGCCTCAGCGGGCACGATCCAAATCAAGGCTACTAACGGCCTGCCCGGTGGCAAGGCGCTCGGGGCGAACGCGGACGGCGGCGGCGTGCAGGCCGGCGATTACTCGCTCGTCGGCGAGCGCGGCCCCGAAATTGTGCAGTTCGGGCGCGCCGGCACGGTCATCCCGAACGAGGCGATCCGCAAGGTCTCCGGCGACTCGACGTTGGCCAAAGCCTCCGGCGTCGGCGGAGTGACGATCCACAGCCTGACGATCCCGATCACCGGGATCGTCGACCTGACCGACCCGAACTCGATGACCGCCTCGGCGAGACGCATGGTCATCCAACTCAACAACGCCCTCGTGCAGGTGCGTAACGGCAGAACAGGAGCGATCTACTAGTGGCCTCGACGATCAAGCTCGGGCGTCTCACGCTCAGCGAACTGCCGACACTCGGAAGCCAGGAGAACCCAGCCACCGAGAGCGGCAGCCAAGGCAACACCAGCGGCCGGATCCTGAAAGTCGCCGGCAGCGAAGGATACCCGGTCAACATGACGACGGCGCAGCTCTCGGCACTGCACGACGACATGCAAGGGCTCGTGCAGGCTCAGAGCGTGATCCCGGTGATGTTCACCGACAAGTCCGACCGCAACGCGTACTACATCGTGAACGCCGCGTCCAACGCGCTCCAGAACTGGTCGAACGGCGGCTCAGTAAAAGACAGCTGGGCGATCGACCTGCAACGCCTCGGAACCTCTCTCGAGGTGGATTTCGAAAGCCGGTTGACGGGCCCGAGCACGGTCAACACGACGCTCGGCCTGAGCGGCACGCAGGCCGTTTCACCTCCTGGCGGCCACTACGCCTTCAGCTCCGCCGGCAGCTACGCGACCATCAGCCGTGCGTGCTCGGACGGCACCGCGCAAACCGTGTACACGGCGGTCGCGGGCAACCCGCCCACGACGGCGCGATGGGGCTGTGCGATCTCGAACTACGCCAACGGCCGCTGCCGGTTCCTCGACCAGAGCAACCTGGAGCGTTCCGGCATCCAGTTCGGGCCGAACCAGAGCGTCTGGACGATCTCCAACGGCCTGGTGCAGGTGCAGCCCGGTTCTGGCGGCAACACGATCGACGTGGCGTGCTGGAGCGGCTCTGCGTGGCACAACAAACTGTGGGACCTGTCCCTGTCCGGCACGAACCTGTCTGGCTGGAGTTCGGCGAACCTGCTGCGCAACGACTACGAGGCGTTGACGCTGCGGCTCGTGAAGGACCTGAGCGAGCGGGTACTGATCGATTTGACGCTGCGCCGCGGCTCGCGAGTCGTGGAGGTCTACCTCCAGCAGGACTCTTCGAGCGGATCGTTCAAGGTGGTGCGGCACAACGCAGAAGCCGGAACGGCGGGCACGGGGACCGTGACGGCCACGGTCAATGACGGCAACGGTGACCAGTACACCGTCGGCTCGGCGCACACCACGACGGCGGACACGACCAACGGCGGCCTGACCTCGCCGGCAGGGTCGTCGACGTTCGACTGCTACATCGGTGCCGTCGTCGGGGGCACCGGCGCGTCGGCGTTGGACAAGGCGCCGGAGCTGATGCTCGAGTACCTCGGTCGCCGCGGCGAGCAGGTCGTGGCGGTGAGGCGGTAACCATGGGCGTTTCCGAGATCTCCATGGCGCAGGGCGCGTGGTCGCTGCGGCTGCGCCCGGATGCGCCGCGCGCGATCACAGACCAGATCGGGTACTTCGGTCACATCGCGATCATCACCGGGCGCGTACAGCCGGCGCTGGTCGGCGACGGGCTGCTGAAAGCCGCGCGGTATGTCGGGCCGGTGACCGGTATCACCAGGTCCGATCCGACGCAGCCGATGAACATCAGCGGTCCGGGGATGGCGTTCTGGCTCGGCGACCCGGACGACAAGGGCAGTGTGTTCGAGACCGCGCTGTCGAAGACCGCCGCGAGTTTCAACACGTGGATGAACGCGTTGCTGCCGGCTTCCGGAGCGGTCACCGCCGGGTTCATCTCCACCTCGGTGCCCGGGACGTTGACCCAGTCCTATCAGTGGGTTTCCCCGCGTACCGTGGCGATCGCGGTGTGCCAGCTGATGGGTGGCACCGGGCTGAACGCCGCGGAGTGGCGCGTGAACGGCGACGCCACGCTCGACGCGGGCCTGGTGAGCGAGTTGTTCACCACGACGCCGGTCGCAGCGATCACGCGCCGTAAGGCCGGCGCCGACATCTCGGTGCGGGCGATGCACGGCACTTTGCAGAGCGCCGGCGACGTCCAGGACTACACCACCAGGTCAGTCGTGCTCGCCGGACCCACCCCGACCGCCGGATCCGCGAACGCCGCCTCCGTGCCGTACAAGGACCTGCACGGCAACACCGTCGCCCTCACCCGGGTCACCACGCAGCCGTCGACCACGGCCGCGAACGCGAACACCGCGGCGGCCTCGGTGCTCGCGCTCTACAGTTCCCCGCGCAACGCCCTGTCGCTCACCAGCGACGAGTACGACATCAAGGGCGTGCTGCGCGTCGGCGACTACGTGTACGTGCACGACCCGGACGCGGGCCTGGTCGACCTGACGCAGGAGATCCACCTGCGCGGCGAGATCATCAACCCGCTGCTATTGCGGTGTGTCGAGCTGGACTGGCCGATCCTCTCCGGCTACAGCGCCGCGTACCGGGACATCAACGGCAACTGGCTGGACCTGACCGACTACCTCGTGCCGGAGTCCGGGCCGTCCACCGTCGTGGTCGGCAGTACGTCCAGGCCGCTGGTCCTCGCGTGACCGGGCTTCGCGGCGCGGGAGTCGCGCGGGTGAGCGGGTACACGGCATCATGGGGCTCGAACTGGTGTTCGAAAAGGTGAAGGAGCCACGATGAGTGGACCGAAGGGCATCGACTACTTCATCGGCGACGGCTCCCCATCGCTGGCCGGCGACGCGTTCGTGGTCATCAAGGCCAGCGAGGGCGCCAGCTACCCGCCTGACGGAGCGCCGGAGATCGCCTGGTACGCGCAGCAGCAGGCCCGTGTGCGCGCCGCCGGGGACCTGTTCGGGGCGTTCCTGTTCTGGCACCCGAGCGTGGACAACGCGGCGCAGTTGGCGAACTTCCAGAAGCGCGCGAACCTGCGGCCCGGTGACGTCATCCAGCTCGACGCGGAGGTCACCGACGGGCTGCCGTGGGCGACGGTCAACGCGCGTAAGAACGACATGCTGGCGCGGCTCAAGCACGCCTACCCGCAGTGCCGGGTGCTGCTGTACACGTACCTGGACTTCTGGAACCACGTCGACGCCAACGCCGGCGACGGACTGTGGATCGCCGACCCCTCGGCGCCCGCCGGAGCGCCGCGCGTGGCGCACTGGCTGATCCACCAGTACGCCTCGTCGAACGTCGATTACGACATCGCGAACTTCGCAAACGCCGCCGCGCTACGCGCGTGGGCGACCGCGCTCATCCCCGCACCACCCCAACCCGCAAGTGAGGAAGAACCCGTGTCCAAGATGCTGCTCGCGATCGCCGACCCGACCGACCCGACCCTGGAGAAGCCGGGTATCTGGCTGCTGGACGGTCCGCTGTACTTCCACGTGCTCGACGAGGCCGACTGCATGGCGTTCCTGAACGCTGGTGTCAAGCAGGTCAGCATCTCCTACGCGCAGCACAAGACGATCCTGGCGGAGATCGCGCTGCTTCAGGTGGCCCCGCCGACGGGCGTGCACCCGATCAGCGCGCCGGCGGTGGCCGCTACCTGAGTACGCGACTCGGCGTCCCGGCGGCCGCCTGATCCTGCAACACACAGAACGCGAGGGGTGAGGTGGCCGCGGGGAACGAGCCGGTCGGGCAGCGGGAATTCGACCGCTACGCCGACGACGTCGACCGGCGGCTCGGGCAGCTGGAGGAGTTCCGCAGGGCGCACGAGCAGCTGCACGAACGGGAACGTCAGGCACGAGCGAAGGCCCAGAAACAGAAGCGCGATAACGCGAAGAAGGACCGGCGATGGTCTCGGGAACAGATAGCGGCGTGGGCAGCGGTGGCAGCGGTCCTGGTGGCGGCGTGGCTGACCAGCACGGGCAAGTGACCGGGTACCCGCGCGGGTACACCTCCGCGTGGTCGGTGCTGGGTTTGGGCGCTCTGGCGTTGATCGTCTTCCAGGTGGTGCATCACGGCGCCGGTTCTGGTTCTGCGCTGGCTGGTCCGCGGGTGACAGTGACGGTGACGGTCAGCCCTCGGGCCTCGCAGCCCGCTCGCGCGCCGTCCTCGCGTGCACAGCCCATTTCAGGCGGCGGCGCGCTGTCGGCGGGTACGGCACCGCAACCGACGCGCCGGCCCGCTACGAGCGGTGCGGGTCCGTCTTCGGTGCCGTCTGCTCCGTCGCAGAGCCCTAAGCCGGGCACGGGCGGCTCGGTTTCGGCGGCGATCGTGGTTCCGCTGCGCGGCGCCACCCCTGTCGCGGTGCGCGCGAGCGTCGTGGCACCGTCCGCACCGCCCTTCCCGCAGCCCAGCCCCGCGATCGGCGTCACCGTGGAACTACCTGGGCTGACGATTACCGCATTGCCCTGACACCGCGCCGCATCAGCATTACCGTGGAAGAGACAACCCCATGTCGGGCCCCGTCGATCACCCGGTCGACGGGGCTCAGTCATGTCACGGCTCGACGATCCGCCTGACGGCGTCTTCACCCAGCGGTACCGTGCGCTGTACAGCAATCACACAGGGGTGGGAGTCGCCGTGGAAGAGAACGAGCAGGTTCAACAGCTGGCGGAGCCGCCATCGCAGCCAGCAGATATGCCGCCTCCGGGCTCGCGCACGGCCTGGTGGCGCAAGACGGCGGTTGTGGTGCCTGCCGGCGCCGTCGTTGTCGTCGCAGCGCTGGCCATCGGGATTCTCGTAGGGCGCGGAGGAGACCGGCAGCCCACGGTTGCGCCACCCGGCCCGGCGCAGTCGAGTGGGGCACCCAGTATCAGCATGCACGGCCAGATCTCGCTCGCGCCGTTCGACGCCATTGACAGCACGACGGGCACCGCGATCTCGCTGCATGATGGAGATCCGTGCACTGCGACCGCTGGCTTCAGCGATATCGCTGAGGGAACCGCGGTGAACATCGGGGGCTCTACCGGGCAGACACTCGGCGTGGGAGCGCTCGGTGCGGGGGTTCTCCGCGATAACGGCAGCGGCATTCTGGTGTGCCAGTTCGCGTTTCAGGCGCTGGTGCCGGGCGGTCAGTCGATCTATACCGTGACGATCTCGCACCGCGGGACGCAGACGTTCACGCCCGATCAGGTGGCAGCCGGGATCTCGCTCACGCTCGGGTAGTAAACCGGGCCGTTGGACTAGTCGCTGACCGGGCCTTCGTAGACGGGCCGCATGTGTGGCGGCATCACGATGTCTGCGGTTTCCAGCGGCAGATCACCGTCGTAGTAGGTGCGGTGCGTCACCAGGATCGAGATCCCGGAGTGCAGTGCGAGCAGGTCGCCCTCGGCGATGGTCAGCGGCCGCGGCTCGAGTTCCTCAACCCACCGGGTCGGCCGGTGCCCGATGACGGCCATGCGGTCGGCGACTCCGTTGCCGGCGTGCGGGCCGTCTTCGGGTAGCAGGATCGGGGTGCCGAGGGTGAGGGCGAGGGGTTCCCACGAGGTGGCCAGGTACGACGGCGCGCTGTCGGCGAGGTAGACGTATTCGGTGCGCATCGTTCGGTCGCCGGGTTCGATCAGTAGGCGCTCTGCGACGGCCGGCGGAGCGGGGACTTCTTCGGAGTGGGATTCCCATGTGCCGACGCGGCCTGCCGCGGCCATCGCGGCGCGCCAGGGCGATCCCTTGCCGGTGTTGCCTTCGTACATGGAGCGCACTAGGCGCATGATCTCGGGTCGTTCGCGCACGGTCGAGCCGGATCCCGGCTTGGAGGTGGTGAGGCCTTCGGTGAGCAGGATCTTGGTTGCCTCGTAGGCGGTGCGGGAGGTGACGCGGTGCGTGCGTGCGAGTTCCGGTACGGAGGGCAGGCGGCTGCCTGGTGGCAGGGTGCCGTCGATGATCGCGCGGCGCAGTTCGTCGGCGATGCGCTGGTACGCGGGGACATCGGCGGTGGCGATGGTGGCGCTCCGGGGCGTGGCAAAGGATCTGGTGTGGATAGCTTGACGCGGCTTTGTACAAAGGCGCAAGCTTTGTACAAAGCTTAGCGGCCCGTTCGGACGGCCGCCTTCCAGGGGACTCCCATGCCCGAAACGCTCACCCTGCCCGGCCTGCCCTCCATGGTGCCACTTGCGCGCCGCGCCGCGCACGCGCTCGTCGCCGAAGTGCTGCCCGGCGGTTCTCCGCGCGACGATGACATCGAGCTGGTTGTCTCCGAGCTGACCAGCAACGCGGTTCTGCACTCGGCGGCTGGCGACGGAGGCGCCTTCGACCTCGTCATCGATGTCACGCCGGGATGCGTGCGCGTCGAGGTCGCAGACCCTGGCCCCGCGGCCACATCGGGCTGCCGGGACAGCGAGGGCCACGACGAGTATCAGCGAGGCCTGATGATCGTCGCCGAGTTCGCCGACAAGTGGGGCCACGACAAAGCCGCCGACGGCAAGTCGGTGCGATGGGCGGAGTTCCGATGGACGGCATGACGCTGACGCAGGCGCACGCGCAGCTGCGCACCGCTCTCGAGCCGCTGGGGATCGAGATCGGCCCGGAAGTGCTCGCGCAGTGGAAAGACCGGGCACAGCACGGAACCGCGCCTCTGCCGGCTGATGCGCTGCGGCGGCTGGCCTTCGTCGCCAAGGAACTGGCCTCATCGTGCGCGTGAGGCGCCGCGCACTGCTTCGCGCCGGCTACGTGCTGCTCGTCGTGGTCATGGCCGTGGTGCTGCCACAGACCATCTCGACGCCCGGCGCATATCTGGCCGCTGCGATCCCCTGCCTGCTCGCCGCCGTGGCCCTCGGCTACCTCGACGGACGCACCGGTCGCCGCTAGCGCTGCTCGCAGCGCCCTGATCTGCGGCGCTTCTGATCATCCGACCTCTTCCATCCCTGGTTAACCTATCTCCCGGTCTTAGTTTCTCGGGCGAGAGGCATCGTTAGGGATATAGGTTGCGCTACCGTGTCGAGCATGCAGTCACACTCGCTTCAGGGCCTGCGCGCCTTCATCTACGACCGCAACAGCCGGCTGCTGCGGCCCGGCACGTCGACGTCGACCGAGGACCAGCGGCTGGAGAACCGGCGGTTCTGCGAGAGCGCCGGCGCCGTCGTCGTCGGCGAGTTCTCCGACCCGGGCCGCTCCGCCTCCCGCTACGCGAAGCAGTCGCGCGAGGACTACCTGGCGATGGTCAAGGGCATCGAGTCCGGCGCCTGCGACGTGCTGGTGATCTGGGAGGCCTCCCGCGCCTACCGCTCCACCCGCGCGTATCTCGACCTGCGCGACCTGTGCGAGAAGAAGGGCGTGCTGATCTGCTACAACGGGCGCGTCTACAACATGCGCGACCGGCAGGACCGCTTCACCACCGGGTTCGACGCGTTGCGCGCGGAGGACGAGGCAGAGCAGATCAGGGAGCGGGTGCTGCGCACGACGCGCCTGAACGCCGAGCGCGGCCGCCCGCATGGCCGCATCCCTTACGGCTACCGGCGCGAGTACGACCAGGAGACCGGCGCGCTGCTACAGCAGGTGATCTGCGAAGCCGAAGCCGCCGTGATCCGCGAAGCCGCCGACCGCGTGCTGGCCGGCCAGTCGCTCTGGCGTATCGCCAGGGACTTCGACGCGCGCGGCATCCCCGCGCCGGGCGGCGACGGGTACGAGTGGACGATGCTCTCGGTGCGGGGAATCCTGATGCGGCCTAGCAACGCCGGCAAGCGCCAGCACCAGGGCGTCGTGGTGGGGACCGCGACGTGGGACGCGATCCTCGACGAAGAGGTCTACTACACGATCACCGGGATCCTCGGTGATCCCGCGCGGCGCACGCAACGCGATTCGACGGTCAAGCACCTGCTGTCGGGCATTCCCTTCTGCGGGCCGTGCATGGACGAGGGCACCGAGCGGTTCCTGAAGCCGGCGAACAACGGGCCCGCGCGCTCGTACACGTGCGTGAAGTGTTTCCGCGTCGCGGTGCGCACCGCGCTGCTGGAGGAGTACGTGCAGCACACGGTGTTGGCGTATGTGGAGCGTCCCGAGTTCGCCGCGGCGCTGCGGCGGCAACGCGCCGATGGTGCGATGGCTTCTGCGCTCGCCGAACTCCAGGCCCTCGAGGCGCAGCTGGAGGACGCGCGCCGACTGGCCGCCACCTATGACCGCGGCCGGTTCCTGCTCTCCCCGACGTCGCTGGCGGCGTTGGAGCAGCAGCTGCTGCCGCGGATCGAGGCCGCGCGGGCCCGCGCCCAGGAGCCGACGGTGCATCCGGCGGTGCGCCGGCTGGCCGCCGCAGGGGTGAGCGCGGGCGCGGTCTGGGGTGAGATGGACCTGATCGAGAAGCGGGCAGCGTTGCGCGGCCTGGTACGCATCCGGATCAACCGCACGCAGCAGGGCGCGCGGGGGATCCGGCCTGGGCGTGTCGGGTTCGACTGGCTGTACTAGATGCAGATCGTGACGCCGATGGCTCCGAGCTGCACGGCCACCCCGACCGGGCACGCTGTTTTCGGCGTGGGTTTTGGTGTCGGTGACGGTTTGGCCGACGAGCGCACCGGGCCCGGCGCCGGCCGCGGCGGCGGGGTTGGTGGGGAGCTGCGCGCGGGGCTCGGGATCGGCGAGGGCTGGCGACGGCGCACGGGCGGCACGGGAGTCGGTGCGAGCGTCCGGCGCGGCGTGTGTCCCGGTTTCGTGGTCGGCAGCGGCCTGGCCGCGCTCGCGCTGGCCGGCGGAGACGGCGGCCGGCCGGCAAAGGGGCGACGGCCCGGCGGTGCGCCGTGGGCCAGCAAGCCGAGGGTGACCGCCGCTCCTGCGCTGGCGGCGACCGTCGCGACGGCGATCTTGCGCCAGTGCCGGCGTATCCAGGAGCCGAGCGCGGCGAGCAGCAGGAGCGCGCCGCCGCCCTTGTAGACCGCCCATCCCTCAGGCAGCTTGCGGCGCTCTTTGCGCGGTGCGGTTTCGGACGGCGGGTCGTAGTCCTCGGCGATGACCTCGATCAGCGCGCCGTGGGCGCGTAGGCGTCGTTCGTGTTCCTCGATTTGGCCCTCGAGGTGATGGGCGTACTGGGTTGTCTCGTCTCGGTGTCGGCGCTGCTCCCCTAGGCCGTAGCCGAGCCCACCCGCGAGCAGGGCGAGCACTCCGACAAGGATGGCGATGACCGTATGGTCACTCACCTAAGTCAGTATGCCCACATCGTGAGATTTAGCCGTCACCCTGATGGGTTAATTCGTGCTCGTACATCTGTGTCTTCAGGTATTTGGCGGGTGAATTCGCCACCCTCGCGCCAGGTTTGACGACCTCTCAGGCACCACGTGAGGCCTGCTGCCGGCGGCGCCTCACCCCGGTCACGATCCTGACATAAGTGGTGCGCTCGTCCGACGTCATCACTGCCCAATCGGCCGGATCGATCAGGACTCCTTCCGGGATGGGAGGCACACCGTGTTCTTTGCGACGTACAGCGGGCGCTTGCCCGTCGATCACCGCTTGCACTGAGCCTGGTTCCCAATCGAGGACCGTCTCGATGCGCACGTAGTTGAAGCGTTCCGGGATCTTGTTGTCCTTCTCCCAGTTCACCCACGTGCTGCGTGCGATTTTGGCGGCTCGAGCAGCGGCGCTTTGGCTGGTGCCGAGTTCTTCTCGACGGCTACTCATCCACTGGCCAAGTGTGGGCATGGCCTCCATGGTGATGTGTCCCTTTCTGTCGCGTCCAGTAGCGCGAAAACAGGGACGCGCAGACGCCAGATTGGTTGACTCCTTCTGTCGCTTCATGTAGCTTCACACTCATGAAGAGCCGTCCCAGTAGGGCAACGGGTGTCGCGATCGACCGCGCCAAGATGCGGCGGTTGAGGCAGCTCAAAGGCCTGAACCAACCCGAATTGGCAGCCAGGGTCGGCGTGACGCGCAGCTACATCGGCCACATCGAATCCGGGCGCAGGCCAACCATGAGCCCCCGTGTCTTCGCGGCGCTTTGTGACGCACTGGAGCTCAAAGACCGCGAGGAGCTGATGGCGTCGTGAGCGGCGGCTACTGGTCCCGCGAGGCGCGCCGCGAACGGCTCGGCGACCAGGCATACGAACTCGGCCTAGCCGAGGCAAATGCCGCTCCGCCGCCGACACCGCAGCAGATCGCCCTGATCACCCGGATTTTCGCGCCGCACGTCAAGCGCCTGACCGCGCACAGCGAGCAGGCCGCGCCCGCCAAGCGAGCCGCCTAAAACGCAGCGGCCCACCGCCGTCATCGGTGAGCCGCGAGACCCATCCACCTGAGATCAGCAATCGAGAGGTGAACGAGATGTCCCCATTCAAGCGCACGCAGCGAGCGAGCGCCAAGCAGCGGGCGCGCGGCGCGCACGCGAAGCCGGCTGCGCCGCGCGGCGTGGCCGACGTGCCGGTCGAATTGCAGACCCGTGACTACCAGTTCCCGCGCGTGCAGCTGCCGCAGGAGCGGCCGCACCCCTCGCCGACGGAGTTGCGCGAGTCGCTGGACGACGAGCGCACGCAGCAGCTGCCGCCCGTAGCGCTGGCCGGTGTCGTGCTCGACGGCACGCCGAAGCCCGCGCAGCACGACGGGTTGGCTCCGGCCGCTGCCCCGTCTATCCCGGACCCGCAGGTGGCGGCGCAGGTGCGCGAGGCGGCGGACCTGATGCACCGCGAGCACGCCGCGGCCCGGCACGCCGACGCGCAGACCAGGGTGGCTGCACTGGAGGCTGCTGTCCTCGGCCGGCCCGCGCCGCGGCACGCCGCTTTGCCGGTTTCGCGTGCCAGGCACGTGCCGCCGGCGCCGGGTGCCCGCGGCTTCGACTCGCGGTTCTGGTCGGAGTTGGGTGCGGTGCAGCACCGGGTGCACGCGGTAGCGGACACCCTCGCGGTGAACAACGACCAGGCGGCCGCGGCGTTGGACGAGCGGCTGTGGCGGTTGGAGTTCGCGCAGCGTGATGAGACCGCGCAGACCAACGCCCCGCGGTTGCCGCGCCGCAAGCCGGGTGCAGCGCGCGCCGCGATCGAGGCCGGAGAGCTGGTGTCCCAGTGAGCGGCTTCTTCGCGACCGAGCAGGAGCGCGTCGCGTACATCGCCGGGATGCGCGCCCTGATCGACTACCTCGAGACGCACCCCGACGTGCCCACCCCGTCGTTCGAGGACATCCAGCTCTCCACGTGGGGCGGGACGTTCGCCGAGCGCGCGGAGACCGTGGACGAGTTCGCCGCGCAGGTGGGCGCCACGCCGGACTGGTTCGGCTCGGGCGAGACCCACTGGAAGGCGACGATCCAGTTCGGGCCGATCCGGTACTTCTGCGTCGCGGTCAAACGTCCGGAAGACATCGCGCAGGCTGCCGCCGCGGCGGTGACCCGGTGACGATCCTGGACGAAAGGGCCCAGCGTCGCTTCTGGGCGAAGGTCGCGCTCCCGCAGCGTGTAGATGGATGCCTGGAGTGGACTGGCAGCCGGGACATGTGGGGATACGGCAAGTTCAGCCTGGATTGCCACGACCTGGGCGCACACCGCCTTGCTTATCAATGGCTCATCGGGGCCGTTCCCGAGGGTTTGTACCTCGACCACCTTTGCCACAACCGCGCCTGCGTGAACGTGGCGCATCTGGAGCCCGTCACCCCCCGTGAGAACAGCTTGCGTGGTGCGACTCTCGGAGCGATCAATCTGGCGAAGACGCACTGCCCGCAGGGCCACCCGTACGACGAAATTAACACCTACGTCTTCCGCAATGAGCGTCGCTGCCGCGCATGTAGGTCCGTCGCGCGCAAGCAGTACCGACCTCGGACGCGGGTGGTCCCGGGCCGGATCGAGCTGCCGGACAACCTGAGCCCGGACGCGCTCGCGCTGATCGGCTGCGAGGGCGACCTGTGCACCGCGCCGGGCCCGTATACGCCGGTAGGGCGCCGCTTGTACTGCCTGCCGTGCGCGGCGCAGAAGCTGCGCGAGGCGCTGCTCGGCGAGAGCGCTGGAAACGACGAGGGGGACATCGATGGCTGAGTTCGTATTCGAGCGCGCAGTCAAGGAACAGGAGAAGGCGCGCATCGCCCTGGAGGGGCCGTCCGGCTCGGGCAAGACCTACTCGGCGCTCTCGATCGCGCAGGGCCTCGGGCAGAACATCGCGCTGATCGACACCGAGAAGCGCTCAGCGCGCAAGTACGCCTCGATCTTCTCGTTCGACACCCTCGCGATGTACTCCTACGACCCGCGCGACCTGCCCCGGGCGCTCTCGGCGGCCGCGGCCCGGGAGTACGACGTCGTCATCGTCGACTCGCTCTCGCACTTCTGGATGGGCACGGACGGTCTGCTCTCGCAGGTCGACCGGATCACCCGGCAGTCGTCGTCGAAGAACTCGTGGTCCGCGTGGAAGGACGCGAACCCGATGGAGCAGGGCATGATCGACGCGCTGCTCACCTACCCCGGGCACGTCATCGTCACGATGCGCACCAAAACCGAGTGGGTGATCGCCGAGGACGAACGCGGCAAGAAGAGCCCGACGAAGATCGGCACGAAGGCGATCCAGCGCGACGGGCTGGAGTACGAGTTCGACCTCGTCGGCGACCTCGACATCAGCAACACGCTCCAGATCTCGAAGACCCGCATCGACACGCTCCAGCCGGGTTACGTGATCCAGCGGCCCGGTCCGGAGCTTGGCCAGCAGGTGCGCGAGTGGCTGGACGACGGCGTGAAGCTGCCGACGGTCCGCGAGTACCTGGCCCGGCTCGACGAGGCGAGCGACGCCGAGCAGGTGCGCGAGCTGTACCGCGAGGTGAACGGCCGCAATCTCGGCGCGGCGCCGTGCACGAACGCGGCCGGCCAGTCGACGACGCTGATGGCTCTTATCACGGAGCGCGGAGCGACGCTCGGCGGCAGGGTCGCTCCGCCTGCGCCCGAACCGCCGCCCGGGCAGGTACAGCGGTCGAACGGCAACCCGCCGGAAAGCGACCCGTGGGCTACCGGCGCCCCGGCGACTACAACGCCTACAACCCCGCCGCCTGCCGATACGTCGCCCGCTCCGGAGCAGCCGGCCGCGCCGCAGGCTGAGGCACCGAAGGCGAACGCTGCGCTGCTCAAGGCCGTGAACGTCGCGCTCGGCAAGCACGGGTTCAGCGGGGACGCGCGTTTCCCGAAGCTCGCCGAGCTCGTCGGGCGCCGGATCGCCTCGAGCAGTGAGCTGACCGTCGAAGAGGCGCGCGGCGTGCTGGCCGCCCTGGCCAAGGAAGCCGAGGCTGAGGCCGCGGCTGGTCCGCCGGAGGGCTGGACCAGGGAGCAGGCCGACCAGTTGGCCGCGGGCTTCCTCGCCGAGCTACAAGGCGCCCGCACGGACCAGGAGCGCGTGGAGATCGCAGGCCGGATCGGCAAAGCGGTCAAGGCCCGGAAGATCACCGCCGAGGACCGCACCACGCTGCTCGCCGCATTCGACGCCGCACAGGGCACGAGCCGCAAGCAGCCGGTCGGAGCGACGCAGTGAGCCCCGTGTGCCGTGATGCTGTGGCCGCGCTGGTGCTGCTCTTGATCGCCCTAGTCATCTGGGGCGTGTGGCCGGCCTTCGCCGCCTGGCGCGCGAAGCGCCGCGAGCGCAGGGAACTGCTCAGCCAGTTCCGGCTCTCACTGCGGGCCTTCGACTCCCGCCACGTCGACGTGTGGGCGCGCCAACTCGGCGGCCGCGAACCGCCCCACTGAAGACTCCCCGGCGCGCTGCTCTCCCCTGACAGCGCGCCGGGACCGCAGCCGGCAGCCCTTGAGGGTGGGCGCCGGCCGTGGAGACGGGCCGCTCCCGATCTCTCCCGGTGCGTCGGGAGCGGCCCCCACCCTCGGACCCTCACCAATCGACGATCAAAAGAGACAGGCTTCTGATGACTTGCATTCACGTCACGACGCAGGCAGAGCTGGATGCGGCCCTGGCTGCCGCTAAGCCGTGCATCCACTTGAAGGGCGACGGCGAGTTCGAAATCTCGTCGTACGACAGCTCGACGGTCCGCGCGTACGACAGCTCGACGGTCACCGCGTACGACAGCTCGACGGTCACCGCGTCCGACAGCTCGACGGTCCGCGCGT
>Ga0070710_10000097_pt1 | contig 40040 bp, 52 predicted proteins | sample LARL52metaG_FD_65454 | JGI IMG/M metagenome (GOLD analysis project Ga0070710, IMG submission 65454) | Corn, switchgrass and miscanthus rhizosphere microbial communities from Kellogg Biological Station, Michigan, USA - LAR L5-2 metaG | ecosystem: Host-associated > Plants > Roots > Rhizosphere ...
GCCGAGCGTACCCTCTTCCCATTCCTGGCGCAAACCCAGCCTACGGTGACCCTCCGCCATTGTGAAGGACTGCCACAGCCGCCGCTGACCCTTGGTGGCAAGCTTACGGTCATCGAGAGCGCGCGCACTGAGGCCCTCAACGTTGGCCACCACTTCCTCTCGGTTGGATTCAAGTGTGTCGAGTAGGCCAGACTGTGATGCAGCCTTGAGGACTCCCACGTTAAGAAACTTGCTATCGACCCTCCCGAAGAAATCGTCCAGTGATAGATACGGACGCCCCTTATCGAGAGCAGCGTACGTCTTTTCACTGATCCCCTTAATGGCTCCTATGCCGAACCGGATACCATCACCAACCACACTCCATCCATATCCCGATTCGTTCACGTCTGGCGGAAGAATGGGGATGCCCTCTTCCATTACGGTACGGATACCGTTTAGAAGGATCTCCTGTCGCTCCTTTGGAGTCTTCCCCGAGTCCGCTATTCGGGAGAGGAAGGCGCACCAGAACTGTCGTGGGTAGTGGACCTTGAGCCAACCGGTCCAGTACGCAACCATCGCGTAACCCACGCTGTGACTCTTGTTGAAGGAATAGTCAGAGAATGGGACCAGAACATCCCATAGAGCCGTGATAGCGCTCTGACTGTATCCGTTGCCCCGGAGTCTCCGATCAAACTCCGGTTTGGATTGGAGCATCTTTTCGGTGTTCTTTTTCCGCATAGCATCGAAGATGGTTCTTGCGGTCGCATACGTGTACCCCCCTGTTACCCGGAGGATTTCCAGGACTTGTTCCTGGTATACAATGAGCCCATGAGTCTCCGATAGTGCATCCGCCAAAGAGGACTCGAATTCGGGATGGGGATACTCCAGTCTAGAGCGACCGTTTGCACGGTCAGCGTACTCATTGTGAGCGTTAGCTCCCATGGGTCCTGGTCGGTAGAGTGCGAGCACAGCAGCGACGTCAAGGAAGGATTTCGGGCGAAGTCTGCGAAGCAGATTCCGCATACCGTACCCGTCCATCTGAAAGACCCCGGCGGTGTGGCCGTTTCCGAGGAGTTCGAAGACACCCGCATCGTCGAACGTGGTGGGCAGTCCCACGGATGGGTTGGATTCCCGCAAGAGTGACATACACTCATCGATAACTCCTAACGTCTTGAGCCCAAGGAAGTCGTACTTAACGAACCCGAGTTCGTCTAGCTCTTCTCCAGTGAACTCCGCACACCAACCTCTCTCCTCTTTACCACCGGGGAGCTTAAGGGGGATGAGATCCAGTAGTTCATCCGGGCTGACGACGACTGCGGACGCATGTACACCCGTAGAACGGATGAAGCCCTCGATATCTCTAGCTGCCAGAACAACTTCTTTCGGAGAAGCCGAAGGCGATAGTTCCGATAGTGCCGGCTCTCGGCCGAACTTAGCAGGTGGTAGCAGCGACACCAACTTGGCCCCCACTGCGGGGGGGTAGGACAAGACTCGGGATGCATCCTTCAGCGCCGCCTTGGCCTTAATAGTTCCATATGTCCCTACGTTGATGACACGGGTGTGGCCAAATCGTCGAGCGACAATCTCCAATGCAAGATCTCTTTTTGTATCATCGATATCTGTATCGATATCAGGGAGCGATACTCGCTCAGGGTTAAGGAACCGCTCGAATAGGAGTCCGTATGCGAGAGGATCGATTCCCGTGATCCCCAGAGCGAACGCGACAAGCGATCCGCCAGCCGAACCACGGCCGGGTCCAGTACGGATTCCTGCTGATTTCCACTCATTGATGATCTCCTGTAGCACTAGGAAGTATGTGGCATACCCCGACCCGTTGATGATGTCGAGTTCGAACATGGCCCTATCGAGAACGTCACGTCGTGGTTCACCGTATAGGCGGTCGAGACCCTGGTACGTGGCCATCTCTAGGTCGTACCCCGGGTCGTCCCCCGACCACGCTGGCATCCTCACACGACTCTCGAAGAAGTCCCCGTAACCCTCGACGGACTCAGCGACAACGAGAGTGTTCCGGATGAGGTCGGGTGTGGCCCATTCGGCAACCTCATCGTAGCTCGGCAGATGGTACGAATTTCCATCAAAGCGGAAGCGGTCAACAGTCTTCTTTTTGGCTGCTGTTTGCACACACAATAGGGTATCGTGCGCGTCCTTGTCTGAAGGGAGCGCGTAGTGCGCATCCCCGGTAGCTATGCTGGGTAGGTTGTGGTAGGTGGCCAGCCTACGTAGTTCGTCACGGGTACGCGCCTCGATCTCGATACCATGGTCCATAAACTCAACGTAGGTGTGGCCGTTTCCTATGTCCTTGAGTCTCCCCAAATACTCGGAGGCTTCACTGACCTGCCCTAGCGCGATTCGTGTCTGGACCGCTCCGCCAGGACATCCCGAAAGGATGGTAAGTCCTTCGTTGTGTTGACTAAGTACCTCAAGATCGATTCTAGGCTTGCCATAGAATCCGTGAGCATAGCCTGAGTGCTGAAGGCGGAAGAGGTTTCGCAGTCCTTCAGCCGTTCTAGCCAGTAGAGTGAGATGGCAATACTTTCCGCCACCCGAAACGTCATCTCTCCTTTGGGCATCAACACCCCAGAAGACGGGCTCTTTGAAGGTTGCTTCCCGGGGGGATACATAGACCTCACACCCTATGATCGGTTTGACACCCTTGGATGTGGCCGATTTGTAGAAAGCGTAAGCCCCTCCCATCGTCCCATGGTCAGTCATTGCTAGAGCGGCCTGACCTAGCTGGACCGCTCTCTCGACCCCACCGTCCACCTTCATAGCTCCATCCAAGATGGAGTAATCGAAGTGGTTGTGAAGGTTCACGAACTCACCCATTGGCGCGAGCTAATGCGAGTAGTCCTCCTTCGAACGCCTCACCCCATGGCACCTTGTCATCCTGAGCGCACTGCACAGCCCCCAGGAAGTGGAGGACGGTCGGGGTCGCTTGAACTTCGAGCCTATCCAGCAGCTCCGTCGACGTACCGACCGGATGCTGCCGGACAGCCCCCGGTCCGACGAACTTGGACATAGCTAGCCCGATTATGCAGCCAGGCTCATCGACGGTTGCGGTTGTGTGCCAGTTCTCGCAGTTGACGCGAGTGGGGTTGCTGTAGACGTAGTTCTCTCCCCGTTCCCGCACACATTCCCGGATCAGTTCGATGGCCTTTTCGAGCGTCAATTCAATCACAGATATCTCCTCAGATTCCCAAGTGGTCCCGGTCCCAGGCAGCCTGAGACTCGGCGATCCTGGTTGGGTGGAACGCCACCACTCCCATGTGAAAGAGCAGTGGTAGCAGCCACAACCCAGCCGTAAAGATCACTAGCAGGGCGTTGACTACCATCATTCCGTCGGTCATCCTCGCCGGTCCGACCGGTCGGGGGAGGTGGAACGGTCCTGGGCAAGCACACGCCTTACCGTTACCTAGATCCATGATCACTCCTTCGCGGCTGTGGCCTTCTTGGGTGCACGCTTCCGGGGGGCTGGCTTAGCCGCTACCGGCTCGACAACCTCCGGGGTCACCTCGGGTACCACCACGGGCTTTTCGGGCTCCTGTGTCTTTGGGTCGACCTTCAGGGAGGCACTCACCACAAGGTTGCCGGCTGCGTTCACACCCACGGAGAGGCTGTAGCCGGTCTCGGACGCGTACTTCCGCAGTCGGTAGATGTACCGGGTACGGGTCGGGATGTCGATCTCTGATACCTCCAGGGCGGCACCCTGGACGGCAGCGGAGACGATGAGGGCCTTTAGAGCCCTGGTCTCCTCTGTCTCTTTGCGGCCGCGCTTCATCGGCGGTCCGTCGTATGTCGATACCTTCATAGTTACTCCTCACTAGGTGGGTGTGGCTGTAACAGCCACACCCACCTTATACCAGAATCAGACCGCAGCCAACACCTTTGAGATGGTGCTCATGACGTGCGCGTCATAGTCGCCCGTCTTGCCACTCAGGAGCTTCCGCGTGTTCCGCTGGAACTCGTTGTCATCCTTCCGAACGGACGTTTCATGCTGGTTGTACGTGGAGAACGCCTGGAACGCACCCCACTTGGTACCTACGAACTGGCCCACGCGGTCATCGTTCCGGTAGATGTCGGAAATACGGATGTGGATGTTCTCGGCGATCGTCTTACCGCGTCCCGTCTTAGGCTTACCCACCTCATCCCTCATCGGGTAGAGGTCTTCGATGATCGCTTCGAACTGTCGAGCGTTCACCTCAGTGTTCGTGAGGTCGTCGAGTTCGGCCATGTAGTTCTCCGCCACCCCATCGAGGAGGTCAAGCGCGTCCCGCGCCGTAGCGACCACTAGCTTGCTGTTCGCTGTGTTCTTGTATGCGTACTTCTTGCCGCTGTCGGTGTGGCTCATTTCGAACGTGTTGTCACACACAACACGGGTGGTTCCCTCCTTGAAGGTGGTCTTCAGGGTGCCGTCCAGGGAGGAGTACGCGGTCAACCACGGCCGGAACTTCTCACCCGAAGAGTGAGTGAGTGTCTCCGGAGTTTCGAGCTGAACCCACGCCTGGCTTCCACCGTCCAGCATCCCGACCGAACCGATAGCCAGTTCGGTGTCCGGGGTGTCCAGCAGGCTTGTGAGACCCTTCAACAGCCGGTCCTGGTACCCCGTGTCGGGGTAGTTGTCAGCCATGATGCCTAGCAGCACCCCGGTACGGCTGTGGGTGATCGCTACGGGAGCGGAACCCTTGTAGTCCTTCAGCGGGATGGCCTCCCCGATCTCACCTTCGACCATCAGGGCACGCTTCAGCGGAACCCAGTCGAACAACTTCTGAGCCTCGCTCAACGGCACAGCCCCATCGAAGTGTGAGGAGTCTGCGCCCATGAACTGCGACCACCAGGCCGGTCCACGCTCACTCGCGAACCCGACCCGGACGTTTTCGTTGAGGTAGTTGTAATCGAAACGGCTCACTTTAGCTCCCTGGTTGTTGGTGGTGTGGCAAATCTAGCAGGTAGGTAACAGGCTGTCAACTAGAACGGTGGCTCAAAGGGTCCTTTACCTTCGAACGGCTCAATCGCTGCCCGCTCGGTCGACTCACTGACACGCGACTGATAGCGGCGCTGACGGGCTAGCTCACTGGTGGTGTTGAGTGCCTCTTCGGCGCAATAGACGCATTCCGTCCCGTCTAGGCTGTCTAGGTTGTCGCAGTAACACTGTGACTCACACATCTCACAGTCAGACTCAGTGCACTCGGTCAATCCGTTCTTGATGTCTTCGAGTAGCGCAGTCCATCCTGCTACTCGGTCTGAATAGAAGTTGATCGCTATGGTGTGGCACATAGTAGCATTCCACACGAAGCCTTTCGGTGCGTCTGCTACGCCCATGAGTTGAGTCTTACTAGATGAGTAGTCCTCAAACGAGCCGCCCCACTTATTGAGCAAGGTAAGTACTTGAGAACGTGCGCTCATGGTGGTCTCCCTTGGGGTAGAGTGCGGGTAGTCAGCGTGCGGGTACCCCATGATGAGCTTGGATGGTAGGTCGCTCACGATCGAACCCCCTTAAAGAACTCTATGGATGTAACCTTGCGGTCGGGTGTGGCCGTTCCTTTAGGTATGACGATCATACACCTTCGCGCCCACTCCTCGACTGTCAACAGAGTGTGTATCCACAAGAGGTGACCGGTCATGCCGAATTGGTCACGGGTTGTGTTCGGACAGTACTCACACCTTACCGTCACGCTTCCTCCGCTCATTCACGTAGCGCTGAGCAGCTTCGATAAGCTCTCGCTTGTGCTCCTCAGTCATGCGCTCCAACAGCTCACGGACGGCACGCTTCTGTGCCTCCCGGAATGCCTCTTGAGTCTTGCTCATCGCTCAACCTTCCACATTCAATCAGGACTCTTCGTTACCGAGTGAAGACCCGGAATCGATGTACGCAAGCTCTGACAGCGGGATCTGCCGGTACTGGCAGTCGGCGTCGTGGTCGAACACCACGGCTGAGCCGTACTGGCAGCGGAGACAGCCTGCCTCTAGCTCGGCTTGCGCTTCACGCTCTAGATCCGCGCGCACGGCATCCTCTTCGGCGTAGTCACGCTCATCGCTGTTGTTCATGGTGACTCCCTTCGGGTGTGGCCGAAAATCCAATCGGAGCCACCTCACGAGTAGGTGACCCCTCAGGACTCTCGATCACGCGTCATGGTAGGTGATGCTGAACGGGTCAACCAGGGTGTAGTTCTGGCAGGTCTTCAGTTGCTCGAAAGCACGTCGCCTAGCGGACTGTAGCGGCTCATCCGGGCCACGCTCAACGGTCGCTGAGCACACAGCGACGTCGGGGTCCGAGAAGCCGTCACGGGTCTCATGGGGGTAGCCGTACGCAGTGACGTACGTGGTCGAACGGGTATTCATGGGTTTTCCTCTCGACACGTTTAAGGGGTCAGTCGGGTGGTTGTACGGGACAACCACCCTCAGATACCTCAAACCTCACTTAGAACCGGTATGTCCGCCGGCTCAACAGCTCCCCCGGAAGGTTCCGGAACAGTGTAACCGAGTAACCCAGCGGGAGCGACAGGCTCCCAAGGGGGGACAACGAGTAGATCTCTGATTGCAACATGGTTCAACCTCACAGGCGGGATGAAGGGGGTTTTGTGTCCCGGATAGCGGGTCATCCGGGAACACACGGCCACATAGATGACAGCAGCGGCCAGGATCAACGCGACCCCGGCCGCTCCCATCACTACCACGCCCACGAGTACAGGTGACCGAACGCGACCACCTGGAATAGGGACGAATCGAGGTAGACATGATCCACCACGAATTGTATCAGATACGGGAACAAAAAGGACATCATGTCAGTCCACTACCCTTCCACTAAGCGGACAATCGGGACCACCTACTAGAGGTGGTCCCTCAGGGCGCTTAGGAGCAAGCCCCACGCTTGCGAGCGCTTAGAGATCCTTAGGATCGGTCTGCGACACATCGAAGACGGATGTCAGCCGGAAGAACTGACGTCCCTTCTTAGTGACTTTGCCAGAGTTGTCCTTTTCGTCATCCTTCGATCCGGCTGGAGCAAGGATGCGAGCACCATGCTCACCCTTGCGGACCTGGCGGCCGTTTTTGAGCCACTCAACGTAGCCACGAACGTCTGTAGCGTCGGGTAGCTGCATCCCGATCAGGAGAGCGTTCCTGTCTGAGTAGCCGTCGTGTAGCGCGATGATGGCCGCTAGGCTGCCCTCATCCTGGTCACCTTCCCAGTCCTCGAATTCGGACTTAAGGTTAGCAACCTCACGAGCCTTGTCTTCGGGGCTCTTACGTGTCTTGACTGCCATCGTATTCTCCCTTACGCTACGTAACATTGTTACTCTAAGTATCCATGACCAGGCCGTTAGACGACAGCCACAACGCTGTCTAAGCGGTCGCAGATTCAACTACGCCGCCCCCAAAGGGGTTGCCGCACTCCCTAACCCCTCACCGATTACTGATCTGCCAGCGACCGTTACGTAGGCGGTCACTGACTTGGTTCATCGGATCTAAGGCTGTAAGTACCCATTCCCTAACGGTCGATCAAAAACACTCAACGATGATGGGTGCCAGGAGGAGCGGTCGCGACATCCCGTCATGACCTAACCGCTCAGTTGCCTACCGCCAGCAAGCTAGCGGCAACGCTTGCGCGCTCCCGGACACTACCCCCGCTCTATTAGCCCGCCGTCGACCGTAATGCCCGGACAGCGTCCGTATCCTCACGGTCTAGCGAGTGTGTTTGCGGCTACCTAGCACCCATGACCAACCACCCCGTGCGGAGGCGTCCCGCTCGACCCTTGTCGAGGTGGATGATCAAACGTTCTAGGTGAACCCCCTCGGTAGCCACCGTAGGCTGCCCCATGGTGTCACCACGAAGGATGAGCGAGGCTAGCGGCCAGTGACCAGGTGAGAGGTCAAGCAGGTGAAACGGTAGAACAGGTGAAGCCGTGAAGCTGTGTTGCTGACTAGCACCCAGTCCGGACCGTGATACCGGTCCGACCCCAGAGACAAGTCTCTTACGGGGCTCCTCGGTCACCAGCTAACATCGCTGTCTCTTCGTCAGAATGGGTCTTCACTATTGAGTTTTCAATTTCGTTCTCTTTGCCTTACAAGACCAACCTTACTCCTCCCACCCCGGAGCGCAACCCCCTTTGCCGGATCAATCCAAGATTCTTTGGAAGTTTCTTTGGTCGCTGGCGCGCCGCTGACTCCGCCCTGGTCGGTAGGGTAGGTTAGTAGGTAGTAGAGAGTACCGCTATCCACACCCCTACTGCTACGTATGTACATACCTCTATATACCACACACCGTATACACACATAGGTACATACACATATACATACACATACACACACATAGGTATACATAGTACTATACCTATATAGGTATACTCATACACGTACATAGGTACACATAGACACACCTTTAAGGTACTGCATGGTCGCGGGTCCTGTCGACCTGCTAGGGGTTCCCTACGTCCGCCCATATGGGTACCCACAAGGGAACTGCTAGCTCCCCTCAGGTACTCCTCGATGGGTACTCCCGTAGATGGTAGATGGTGGTACCCGATAGGTACCGGTTGGGTACCAGTACCCACTGACGGACCGGTGATGGATGGTAGTACTTCTATATCCGCCAATCAGTAACCCTCTTTATCCGTGGTAATGGGGCCTGGGGGGTAACCCCTTTCGGTATTTGCTGGAGGCATAACAGTCGGGAGCTCTCAAATTATGCAATAAATCCGGCTAAGAGTTCGAAGTACGTCATTTCAAGCTTGAACCTACGTTTCCTCTAAAGTTATACGCCCAGTAACCACCGAGACTACCGAGGGTATCCATTCTCTGTGATCTATCTAACAGTTTAGCACTTTCGGGCTAGTGGATCAAGTGTCGGTTTAAGTGGTATAGGTAGAGGGATATAGTCCTTCCGGCTGACCACGAGCCAAACGGTGGGACTGACAACTTATGGCCGGGGTAATGAGCTTGGAGCGCTACGCCGTTCGATTCGGCGACGACAACCCCCGGTAGCCCATCCATGAGAGCCGTGATGGCTCTCAGGGCCTGATACGGGAACTCTCATGGAAGTCGTTGGTGGGATACGGAAACCCACCCATCCAAAGAGCAAACGGACCGCAAAGAAGCAGGACATAGAGGAGCCCTTGATCTTTTGAGAAGGGGGTCCCGATTCCTTAGCCTCTAGGTGCGCTATGCGAAAAGGACCGCTTTGAAGCGAGTATGGACCTGGGGAGACGTCCGCCCAGAGTGGCGGGACGCCCAACACATTAACTGTGAAGCCTGCGGAGCCAGGATCGGCGACCTCTGCTTCAAGAACAACATGTCTCGTCGTAGGACGCCGCACGGCATCCGTCGGGGCAAGGATCTTGACTGGCCCGGTGAGAAGCACTCCCGGATCAGCCACCCATTTTCGAGAGGTTGGTAAAAGTGTACGGTCTAGATTACTCATTCGCCCGCCCCAACCTCGCCGTAGCTAAGTCTCAGGGTTATGGGTTCGTTTGTCGGTACCTCAGTTGGCTACCCAACAGTAAGGTTATCAGTCCGGGTGAGCGAGACTACATACTCGGACAAGGACTCAACCTAGCTCTTAACTGGGAACAAGACGCACGCGATGGCTTGGGTGGTAGTTCGGCGGGTGACGCTCACGGCAAGGAAGCGGTCCGTCAAGCAATCAACCTAGGTTATCCCCGTGGATCAACGATCTACTTCTCGTACGACTGGGATGTGACCGAGGGTCAGCAGAACATCGTTAACGCTCACGCTAGAGCGGCGGGTCAGCACGTTCTGGCAGCCGGGTACCGGATGGCAGCCTACGGCGGCTACTGGGTAATCAAACGGTTGTTTGACGCAGGACTCATCGATGACGGGTGGCAGGCGTTCGCCTGGTCCGGTGGGTTATGGGACAGCAGAGCTGCCCTCCGACAGATCCGCAATGGGGTAACTGTTGGTGGTGGAGATTGCGACATCGATCAGGCAGTCGGCCCACTGTATCTATGGAACCACGATAACCCTACTACAGTCGCTCTCATTAAGCCATCCATTTCGGTACAGGAGGAAGATATGCTTTCCGCGTTCAAGTCAATTGACAACGCTGCGGTCTACGTGACCGACGGGTGGAAGTACCGGCTAGTCCCCGATGAGCCCGCCTACAAGAACTTGATTGACTCCGGTCTTCTCAAGAAGCCGACTGCGCAGTTCAGCCAACTCGACGGGTACGGCTGGGCGGTCGTGCTCGGTCATGGTGAATCTCTTTCCGGGTTCGGCGGTACTCCGGTCTAATGGACCCGCTATCTGTGATTCTAGGGTTCCCTTATAGGGCTACTCCACAGAGAGCCGCAATCTTCGACCAAGTAAGACCCTTAGTTGAGGGATTGTTCGACTTCAATGAAGTCGTAATCATGGATAGTGGACATGACCGTTTTAACAGAGCGGCCTCTCGGAATATGATAGCCAAGTACGCTATCAATAAGATGGTCCATGTAGTCGTCATTTGCGATGCTGACAGCATCCCAGATAGGGAAGTCCTAAAAGAAGCCATTTTAGAGGCTCAGGGGGACTCCGATCTCCATGTACCCTTTGATACGGTCCGGGTGTTACCCTACGGTAGGTTCTTCAGAGAGCCCACTAAGTATGCCCGAATGAGACCCATATCTACTTACGGTCCGAGTTGCGGAGGATGTTACGTTCTCCGGCCCAATTTGTGGCAGACGATCGGCGGTATGGACGAGCGGATCGAGGGTTGGGGCTTCGAAGATCAGATCTTCCTAGCGGCCGTGAACACTTTCGCTGGCGGTCCGGTCTACCACGTAGGCGACCTCACCACAATCGACCATGTTCGAGACGTTTCAGACGAACACATACTCCAAAATCGGGATCTAGTCGACCGATACCACTCCGTAGAGGGAAATCAGGATGAATTCAGGAAAGTATCGGCCGGATCTAACGGTTTTCGTCCCGACGCGCTCAAGAAGTAAGAACGCGGTCGACTTTGGGAGCAACTTTACGGGGTTATGCGACCTCAGTACCGAGCTAGTCTTCGTTTTGGACGAAGATGACCCGGAATTGGGCGACTACCTCAAGAGGATTGCCGGTAGATGGTCCGTCGAGGTGGTTAGCTCGACTCAGAGGGGCATGGTTGACGCCCTGAACGTCGCTTACCGCCGCCGTGAGTTCGCCGGAACCCTAGGTTTTGCTGTCGGATTCATGGGGGACGACCACCGTCCCCGGACTGAGGGCTGGGACGCAGCCTACGTCAACACCCTAGAGGATCTTGGAACCGGGTTCGTCTACGGTAACGACCTCCTACAAGGTCAGTTGATGCCCACTCAGGTAGCGTTTACAGCGGATATAGCCAGAGAATTAGGCTGGATGGCGCCTCCTTGCCTACATCACCTATGTGTCGACCTCGTATGGCTGGAAATTGGTAGAGCTCTTGACAAAATCATCTATCTAGATGACGTAATCATTGAGCATATGCACCCTCTCGCCGGTAAGGCGAGGATGGACCGAGGATACCGGGTCGCCAACTCTACCGTGATGGCTCGCCACGACTCAGCGGCTTACGAACGCTACCTAGAGACCGACTTCCCCGGGGATGTCGCCAAGCTTAAGGATATGATCGATGAAGGGATTAGTTAGCTTTACCCTCTTCGGAGATCAAGAGATGTACCTCCACGGAGCCGTTCAGAACGCAAAACTGTGGAAACAGGGCCCGTTGGACGTAGATACCATCTTCTACGTCGGTAGCAGTGTCCCAGACCGGACTTTGACCGCATTGAAGTACTGGAATGCCGAAGTCGTCTTCTGGGACGGCCCAGAAGACCAGACAGCTACCTTTTGGCGCTACGAAGCGCTCTCAAGGGATTATGACTACCACCTCTTTAGAGATGTCGACTCAAGGCCCTATGAACGGGAGTACATCGCTCTAAACGAGTGGTTAGACGGGCACTACCAGTTTCACATCATTCGGGACCACCCATACCATGGTGTTCCGATTCTAGCCGGTCTATTCGGACTGAAGCGTGAAATCCGGGGAATGGTGGCCGATCGTCTCGGCCCGACCATTCCCGAGGACTATTACAAGAAGGTAGTTAAGTCCTGCAATCACGTGGTGGTCAATTACGAGTCGAACGACTTCTATCAGATTGATCAATGGTGGTTGCGGCTAGAGGTCTATCCGCTCCTCAGGAACAAGATCATGGCTCACGACAGCTTCTTTGGTTTTGAGCGACCGAGGTACAAGGTCCAGGTTCCGCCCCGATCTGAACTCGGGGATTTCATCGGCGAAGGCTTCGATGAGGAAGATGAGCCCAGATACCCCCAACATCGTGAATGTTTCACTCACTGGCCCAGGCGATCGAGGGCTAGACCATAGAAAGGAGTCCATTGGTGGACGACGAACTGCCCGTGGACTACATTCTTAGCTTTCACTCAGGTGATGATCTCGGCAAAGAGGTCATCTATTACGAAGGTTATGCGGTAGTAGACCTCACCGGCTTCACTATCCAGTGGCGTATCACCATGGATAACGGCCACACCGCGACCCTCATCGACGGCGACGGCCTAGTGGTGGTTCCGACCGAAGGAAAGATAACCCTCCAGCTAGAGGGTCCGGACGACACAATCGATTTCGTCGGTCATGGTATCCACATCCTCCAGATTACAGCCCCCTACCGTAAGACGCTGATAGTTGGGGATGTATTCGCTCAGCGAGATGAGGTGAGTTGGCCATAGAAGCTCCATACGAGTACGAGTTCAACCTAGTCAAGGGTGACCGTACGACCCGAACCGTCGAGTACCTGATCGACGGGGCACCGACCGACTTCACCGGGCTCACTGTTGAATGGTTCTTTACCTGTTTCGGTCACGAGGTTATCGCAGCGACCGGCAGTGAGCTGTCGGTTGACTCCGACGGGAACCTCAGCCTTGTTCTATCGGCGGCACACACGGCTCTACTCAGTGGCCGGGGTCGCCACGTCCTCAAAATCATTGCACCGTACGTCCGCACCCTACTTGAGGGAGAGGTGATCGTTTATGTCCCGGCAGGATAATCTAGTCGTCCACCGTGGTGGCGTAATCGTCATCTCTGACGTTGGAGCTAGGGGTGCTACCGGTCTCACTGGCGAGACCGGCCCGACGGGAGCTACCGGTAACCCCGGTGGTCCCGTTACGGTCCCTTACGTTTTCTCGACCACTACCACCGACTCAGACCCCGGAAACGGGAACCTGCGATTCAACCAGGCTACCCAGGACTCAACTACCGTTCTGAGGCTCGATCTGATCGGCAGCGACGCCACTGACTGGTCGGCGGCTATCGATACGTTCGCTGACAGCTCTAGCACGATCAAGGGCTACATTCGCGTATCTAAGACTCTGAACCCCGCTCTTTGGATACTGTTTAGTATCACCTCTATGGCTTCCCCTTCTGGTTACCGGAATGTTACGGTAGCAAAGGTCGCATCCTCTGGACCGAACCCGTTCAACAACGGGGACGCTGTCTCATTGATGTTCACTCGCAACGGGGACAAGGGCGACCAGGGTATCCAGGGCGACTTCGACATCACAACTAACCAGACGATCACTGGTATCAAGACGTTCAATCAGGGCAAGCTTCGGGACAAGGGCACATACGTCTATGACGTCAAAGCCTACGGGGCTGTTGGCGACGGGGTAACTGACGACACCACGGCGGTTCAGTCCGTCATCACCGCCATCTCGTCTACCGGTGGAATTGTCTTCTTCCCGCCGGGGACGTACATCTTCGGAAGTGCGCTCGACCTAAAGGCGACTCACAACGTCATCCTTCGTGGTCAGGGTGGAAGATCGGCGGGAGCCGGGGACGCATCCATTCTAAAGTGGACCGGTTCCACGGGCGCCACTAACTTTATCGATGCTCGCTCATCTCTCGGCCTGGAGATCGCGGACCTCCAGATTGTTACTGACTCTAGCGCATTCACCGGCCGGATGATCGATCTTCGCCTGAACACCACCGGCGGAGCTTACACCAAGCTAAAGAACCTCTATATCGGTGGCAACACCCATTATTCCGCTACTGGCCTCGACCTGAGCAACACAACGAGGGTTTTCGTAGAGAGCTGCGCCTTCTACCAGTTGGCCACGTGCATCACCGGTAAGGTCAATAACGCAGACAACTCGAATCAGGTCCGCATTCAGGACTGCGGATTCAACCAGAGCCCTGTCGCTATCCACAACCCCGGGCAAGCATGGATCATCTCAAGCTGTTGCTTTGAGGGCTCAGCGGGTGGAGTTGCTAACGCAGTAGACCATGGTGCGGGGATTCTCGCTGAAGGCCTGATCATTGAGGGTAACTGGACCGGTGACACAACGAGTGGAACCCAGTTCACGGTTGCTGGAGAAGGCATTACCATCCAGGGTAACTGGATTGGTGCTACGACCTCTACTGGTATCTCAGTGGATGAATCGACTCAGGGCCTCCACATCACCGGTAACAAGTTCATCGGGTGTACTACGGCCATCAATATCGTAGTCAGCTCGACTCACGCGGGGATGCGTATTCACGGAAACTCTTACTCCTCCGTGACCACTAAGCTAGTGGGTATTCCGAACGGTACGAGCGTAATGGGCTTCCCGTTGGTGTACGAGCAAGCCGGCGAAGTGGAAACCAACCTAGCCACTAACCCGTCCTTCGACTCCAACACTACCGGATGGAACAACACGGGTGGTGTATTCACCAACAACGGGGCCACTCTCACCCGCATAACCACCGATCACGCTCCGCTAGATGATTCTAGTGGGGCTTGCTGCCAGGTTGACTACACGAACGCTCTAAACCAGATGGGGCTTTGGCAGTCGGTAGCTTCGGTTCCTGCGCTAACAGCGGTCATCTTCACCGGGTGGATTCGGAACGTCTCTGGACGTCCGGTCAAGTTGCGACTTAGAGATACAACGAACTCGATTACCGGTACTGACTCCTCGACCGTTGCGGTCGGGGCCGGCTGGACCAGGGTTAGAGCCTCCCTCACCACCGGAGCCTCTACCGCATCCGTTGTTATCGCTATCTGCTCCGACACCGTAACCGCCAACGGTCAGTTCTTCGTGGATGAACTCCGCTTTGGCCAGCGCGGATCGGCCGAGACCCAGATCCAGGCTCAGCTACGGAGAGCTCTCGCGAACTCTGGAATCATAAACGACCTCACAGTCTAAAGGACAGCAATGAAGGCATTAGTTACCGGTGACGCCGGGTTCGTTGGTCGTAATTTCATCCCGTTCCTTAAGGATAAGGGCTGGGATGTATGGGGCATGGATATCTCAAGAGATCCACTTGAGGACGTCGTTCCGTACTTCCAGGATGAGAAGATCGACCAATACGATCTAATCGTCCATTGTGCTTACGAAGTCGGCGGTCGGTCTCATATCGACGGCAAGAACATGGCTCTTGCGAACAACCTACTCCTGGACGCGACCATGTTCGACTTCGCGGTAAGGGGCGGCGCTACCTCCGTCCTTTACTTCTCGTCCTCAGCGGCTTACCCCGTCGAGTATCAGGGTCGGAATCACCCGACCATCCTCACGGAAGCGATGATTAACCAGTTCTATGACCTACGGACTCCAGACGCTAATTACGGATGGGCCAAACTAACGGGGGAACGCCTTGCTCAAGCGGCTTCTGATCAAGGGGTACGAACTCACGTGGTTAGACCTTTCAGTGGGTATGGTCCAGACCAGTCACTACAATACCCATTTTCAAGTATCGTCAAGCGTGCTAGCTCGGGAGACCTCAGTGTGTGGGGTCCTCCAGGTCAGACACGGGACTGGATTCACATATCCGACGTTCTTGGAGCGGCTTGGGCAGTCTATGAGGCTGACGACCGACGACCGGTAAACCTATGTACCGGTGTCCCTACCGAGATGGGCGAGCTAGCTTGCCTCGTTGCTGGGTTCTCGGGGATTGAACTAGAGCCTAAGGTGACTTACCAGACCGACAAGCCGGCGGGGGTCTTCTATCGGGTGGGTGACCCTACCCGGATGAACGAACACTACACCGCTAAGGTTTCGATTGAAGAGGGGGTGCTAGAAGCTCTTGGGAAGACCCGGTAGACCACGCAAAGACCCCGACAATCTGAGCCGGCGGAGCAAGCTAGCGGCCGACCTAGTACCTCACATCGATAACACCCCGATGAAGTTGCCACCATGGGACGGTGTTCGTCGTGGTCCTAGCCTCCTTGACAAGACTCCTGAGGGCCACGACTGGCACACCATGACTCGTGACTGGTGGATGTGCTGGAGAGAGTCACCTCAGGCTATGTTCATGGGTGACACGGACTGGCATTCCCTACTGGTGGCGGCAGTCATTCACAATCGTATTTGCTGGGGAACCTCTAACACCGCACTCGCTGCGCTCTCGGGGGAACTTCGACAGAGAGAGTCTCGTATCGGAGCCTCAATCGAGGACAGACGGCGACTCGGATTAGGGGATGCCGGAGACGGTATTACCCCCGCTGCCCAGGAGGCAGCTATTGAACGCGACGCAGAGGTAATCGTTGACTACTTTACACGGCTAACTGAGCGGGTCGCGGAGGACAACCCAGGAGGTTAGTCGGTGTTACCCAAAGGATTGCCTGAACGTACCCTTGGATGGGATGTGCTGGAATGGGGAAGCTCCCTACTCGCCCAACCAGACGGAAAGTACCAGGGGGAAAAGTGGGTTTACTCGGATGAGCAAGCCCTGTTCCTATTGTGGTTCTACGCGCTAGATGAGCGCGGGAAGTTCATATACAGGAACGCGGTACTAGAACGGCCGAAAGGCTGGGGCAAGTCCCCTCTGTTGGCGGCTATCTGCTGCACAGAGTTCATGGGACCGGTGATGTTCGATGGATGGGACGCAAACGGTAGAGCAGTTGGTAGACCCACGCCTACGCCACTAGTTCAGATTGCGGCCATCTCTGACAGCCAGGCTGAGAACACGTATGCGCTCTGTAGAGAAATGATGCTACAGGGCGAGATTATGCAAGAGTACCCCGACCTAGACGTCATGCTGGCCAAGTCCACCTTTCCAGGTGGACGGAAGCTAGAGAAGGTTACCGCCTCCCCGAGAGGTCGTGAAGGCAACCGTGCGACGTTCGCGGTAATGGACGAGACGCACCTCTGGATTCCCGCTGAGCAGGGTCCGCAACTCTATGAGGCTCTCGCTCGTAACCTCGCCAAGATGGATCAGCGATTCATCGAGACGACGAATGCTCCTGAGCCTGGTCAGGGTTCCGTAGCTGAGTCCACCCACGAGGCGTACGAGAAGATGCAGTCCGGAGAGTCCGAGTCATTCGGCCTCCTCTTCGATACCCGAGAAGTCATCATCGATGACATCTACGACAAAGAGAAGGCTTGGCCGGCCCTTAGGTATGTCTATGGGGATGCTGCCCACCCGGAGACGGGATGGATCAACCTTGAGCGTATTTGGGCTGAGATTACCGACCCACGTACCAAGGAGTCTGTTGCTCGCCGATTCTACTTCAACCAGCGGGTTAGACCACCGTCAGCATGGCTCAACCACTCTGAGTGGACCGCCTGCTATAACCCCCACATCAAACTGCGACCCAACGATAAGATCGCGCTCGGTTTCAAGGGTGCCATCAACAAGGGTGCGGCCTCCCTTGTGGCCTACCGGCTTACAGATGGGGCTCTTTTCACCCTCGGTCTCTGGGAAGCCCCTTCGGGCTTCCGAGTTCAGACCAAGGACGAAAAGGGTAAGCGCGGCCAAGAGCTTTCCTGGAAAGCTCCGTGGGATGAGATCGACGCTCGTGTTCGCAACGTTCTAGACCATCACGACTGTATCAAGCTGGTGGCCGACCCGACCTGCCGACGAGACGTTATCGCCGAGTGGTACGCGGACTATGAGGATGTCGTCGAGGAGTTCTGGTTCTCTAACAAAGGGAAGTTCGCTAGAGCTGTCGATCAGTTTGAGAATCAGGTTTCCGCTAAGCGGATTAGTTGGGAGTCGAAAGACATCTCCCGTCACGTATTGAACGCTCATGTCGAGGAAGTCCCAGGCGGACAGATTATCCGACAGGACACACCGTATTCAGAGCGGTTTATTGCCGCCGCTCTTGCTTCTATCCTCGCGGTCGAAGCTGCTGCCCTCGCTATCCAAGACGGAGCGCTACAAAGGCGCGACAAAACGATCTTCTCCTACTAAGGGGGTGAGAGATTGACTCAGCCAGATAATCCAACACAGCAAGGCGAAGCCCTAGTACAGCCGGGCTCCCCCCGTTGGTACCTTACGCGACTAACCCAGCGCCTCCTTATGAGGCAAAGTCGATATGATCGACTCGAACGGTACGCTCTCGGTGACCATCCGCTCCCCGTTGGGGACCGTCGGTACGTCGCTGCGCTCGCTGATCTCCAGAAGAAGTGCCGCACAAACTACTGTGAGCTAGTCATTCACGCTGTGACCCAGCGTATGAAGGTTACCGGCTTTCAGTTCGGTCCGGATCAGCAGAACGATACTGATGCTAAAGCCATCTGGAACTATAACGACATGGATTACCAGTCGCCAACGCTCCTGAAGATGGCAGCCACCCTAGGGGATGCGTACATCCTGGTGTCTCCCCCGATCGAGGATGGCGGGGAGCCCGTTCTGTCGGTCGAAGATCCTCGGATGTGCATAACCGAGGCTGATCCCCGACTACCGACTAAGACCCTAGCCGGCCTTAAGATGTGGCAGGACGACGTAGACCACGCTATCTATGGTGCTCTATATCTACCCGATGCGATCTACCTCTATAAGGGTCCGGCCATCATTGATGCTCTCACTACTGACGCAGCAACCCTGACTCACCTACTGGTGGGCCGGAGTGGTATCGCAGCCGGCGGGTTCGTCCTAGTCGACACTCAGCCTAATCCGGTGGGTGAGGTAACCCTAGTTCGTGGTAACTGGCAACCCGCATTCGGAACCATGGGTAGGGCCGAGCATGAGCCCATCATTCACATCCAGGACCGTATCAATCACACGGTTCTTGACCGGCTGATCATCGCAAAGAGCCAGGCTTATAATCAGCGATGGGTTACGGGCGCAACCAAGGGTGACAAGTTCAAGGGTGGCGCCGACCTCGTTTGGGCCACCGTAGAGAGTGACGCCAAGTTTGGCGAGTTCACAGCAGTCGACCTTACACAGATGCTCGCGGCGATCCGCGATGACGTGGGTGACCTTGCTGCGGTATCCCAGACTCCAGCTACATATCTAATGAACCGAATGGTTAACGTCTCGGGTGACACCCTGACTCAGGACCAGTCGGCTCTAGTCACTAAGACCCACCTCCGCGAAGAGGCTATGGGTTGGATGTATGAGCGAGCTATGAGACTCGCTTTCAAGATCAAGGGTGATACAGCTAAGTACAAAGAGACTGAAGTTGTCACTCTATGGAAAGACCCGGAGATTCGGAAGCTCGCGGACGTCGCGGACGCCTTCTCCAAGTTTGCTGCTGGCGGGCTACCGCTCGACATCAATATGCAGCAGACCCAGCTATTCACGGACGACCAAATCGAGAGTGCCGTTCAACAGTTCCAAGAGCAACAGCAACAGGAACTAGATCAACAAGTACGGATGGCACAAACACAGACGGAGGGCCAAGTGGCTGTCGAGAAGACGAAGGCGGGTTTTCCGCCTAAGAAGACAACGAATGCTCCTGCTAAGCCGGGCGCCCCGGCCAAGCCTAAGCCTGGGACTGCTAAGCCCAAGCCGACCAAGTAAGTTCCAATCTTTCTACCTTTCTGGAAAAGGGGATAAGTAAGAAATGTCAGAAGATATCACCACCAACGAAGAGCAGAATCCAGAAGAGATTGAGTCCGAGGAGACAGACTCCAATCTATCGCTAGAGGATGCTCTTAAGGCTTTGAGCAAGACGCGTAAGGAAGCCGCTAAGCACCGGGTGGAGAAGAACTCCCTCAAGGAAAAGGCGGATGCTTACGACGTCTACCTAGCCAGTCAGAAGACTGAGCTGGAACGGATCGCAGACGAGAAGGCCAAGCTCGCGGAGGAGAACGCAGAGCTGAAGGTCGACAAGCTACGAAACGAGGTTATCAAGGCCGCAAAGCTAGATCCTGAGTTGGCAGTGTTTATCACTGGCAAAACTGAAGCTGAGATGAAGGCCCAGGCCAAAGTCCTAGCCGACAAGTTCGGGGAATCCAAGCCGGCGGGTACCGACTTCTTTGCTGGCCAAAGAGGTAAGGCGATCGTACCGGCTCGGGAGAACGCGAGCGAAGGTCAACTATTCTTCGATCAGCTCTGGAAAGACTCAGAGTCGAAGGTTACGAAGACCGTTTTCTAAACTACACCAATTCCAATTTTCAGAAAGAAGGTGAAACAACATGGCAGAAGGCGATTACACCAAGAGGGTGGAACGCTTCGAGAGTGGCACTGACCCCCGGGTACTCCCCGAGAAGGTGGCCCGCTCAGTAATCCAGGACGTAGAACAGTCCTCGGTTGCTATGCAGCTTGCGAACGTCCACCGTATGACCACACGGCAGGAACGGCTAACCCTAGAAGACAGCTTCCCGGACGCTTACTGGCTAAACGGTACTACCGACTACCCGCGTCTTTCCAGCGGTGACGGCGTGAACAACGCTTCCGGTAGCGCGCGTGCTAAGGACTCGCAGCCCAAGAAGACCACTAAGGTCACCTGGGCGAGCAAGACCCTAGCGGCTGAGGAGCTAGCGGTTCAGGTTGCTATCCCGGACTCGTTCATCGACGACACTGGCGCACCGCTATTCGACGAGATCCGTCCGAAGCTAGCGACTGCGTTCGCCAAGAAGATCGACGCTGCGGTTCTCTTCGGAGAGGACAGCCCGTTCCTACAGGACGGTGTCCTACAGGGTGCTATTGCTAACGGTAACGTAGTTACCCTAGGCAGCGGTGCTTCAGTTCTCGGCCAGACCCACAACGACATTGCGATGGACGTTGCGGCTCTAGGTTTCGAGGCTGCGCAGGACGGTCTACTGGTCAACAAGTTCGTCACGGCTCCCGGTTTCGACTGGCGGCTCTACGGGCTGCGTGACTCGAACGGTACCCCCATCTACATCGCACCGACAGACGCTTCCCCGGGCCGGCTCTACGGCCGCCCGACCCAGGAAGTCACTAACGGTACGTGGGATGAGGACCTAGCCCTTCTAGCTGGCGGTGAGTGGGACAAGTGCATCATCGGTGTCCGTCAGGACATCACGTTCTCTCTCTCTGACAGTGCGGTTATCTACGACCCGGCTACCGGGCTCGTGAAGTACTCCGCATTCCAGCAAGACGGTAAGGTATTGCGTGCGGTTATGCGTCTCGCATTCACCGTGGTTCAGCCCCTACGGCACCTCACCAACACGAAGGTTTACCCATTTTGGGTATTGCAAGACAGAAGCTTGAGCTAATCCGAAGGGGTTAAGAGCTTTTGAAGACGTGCTCTAAGTGTGGTGTGACTCGTCCGAATACCGATTTCTCTAAACAGAGATCCATGTCGGACGGGTTGCACCCCGCATGTAAACTTTGCAAGAACTCTAGCTGGAATAAATCTTACCGAGAGAATGGTACGGCTAGAGCCGCAACGCTTAGGCGATACGGCATAACTCAGGAGATTTTTGATCGGATGCTATCGGAGCAAGACGGCAAGTGTGCAATATGCAAGCTGCCCGAATCTCGGGCAGATCTAAAGAACTTGTCGATCGACCACGATCATAGCTGTTGTCCCGTAAAATCTCGTAGCTGCGGTAAATGTGTTCGAGCCCTAGTCTGTTCTAGTTGTAACAAGACGCTCGGCCTCACAAAAGATAACCCTGCTACGCTCCGGGCTATGGCCGACTATTTGGAGCGATACCATTAACATTCTCAGCTATTCGCACGCATACGTATGTGGTGGCCACAACGGTGGAGCCGAGACCACATTACACGATGTGATGAGGTTGTTACGAGAAGAGAAGCACAAGACAACCGCTCTCCTGAGCAAGCCTCACCCGGATGGCTCCGGCCCGTACATCCTCGATGGTGTTATGGTCCAGTCCTTCTCATCGAAGAGGGACCCTGAGCTTTACATCCCGGACAACGACATCACCCTAACTCAGCTTGAGTGTGCTGCTAGGGCGGGGATGCTCGCCAAGAAGGCCGGCAAGAAGAGCGTCCAGTTGATCCACAACGATCAGTCCTACTGTATCAAGTCAGCCGAATACAACGACGCGCTCATCTTCAACACCGAGTGGGTTAAGCCGGCTTACGACCACCTCAACCTTCCGGGGGTTGTGTTCCACCCCCCGATTGAGCCCCCCCGGTACAAGACTGAGACGACCCGGGAGTTCATCACCATTGTCAATCTGACGGTGGGGACCGAGAACCGGATGTCATATAACAAGGGTGCTGAGACGTTCTACGATCTAGCCCGAGCTTTCCCCCGCGAGAAGTTCCTCGGGGTTAAGGGTGGCTACGGCGAGCAGTACGTCCCCGACGATCTGCCGTCGAACGTGACGATCATGGAACACACCAACAACCCCATTGACTACCTTTCACGGACAAAGATCCTTCTATGTCCGTCACGGTACGAATCCTACGGTCGCTCAGCCATCGAAGCTAGTGCGTCCGGTATCCCCTCCCTTAGTACCAGAACGCTTGGAACCCTGGAGGGTGTGGGGAGCTACCAAACCACGATTGAGAGCCTCCAGCTCTTTGAGTGGGAGCGGGAATTGGCCTTCCTGATCGAACCCGACGTGTACCGATGGGCCTCAAAGGAGGCCGCCAAGGGCTGTGACACCCTCTGGAGCCGTAGTGGCTCCGAGTGGGCCGACGTACTTCAGTTACTCGAATCTCTATAAGGAGGTATCCCCGTGGCAGCCTTGATCGACGTATCCGACATTGAGACCGCTCTAGGCCGCCCGGCTGAAGACTCCGAGGAAGAGGCCAAGTGGCAGCGCTACATCAATAGCCTATCCGACTACATCAACGCGAGAGTCAGCGTGTCGTTCTTCCCGGTGGAGAATGGTACCTCTCGGCTCCAGGCCGACTATGACGGAGAGATCCAGCTGACCGGGCCGGTGACGGCCGTGACGTCGGTCAAGAACTTCCGGAGTCAGCAAGAGGATCAGTACGTCGACTGGGACGGTCTACAGACCCTCTTCAATCTCCTACCCGATCAGGTTGTTGATGTGACGTGGAGCTATGGCTACACGGACGTCCCCGATGACGTAGTCAACATCATGATCACTGGGGTGCTAGCAGCAGTCGACGAAGGTAGCCCGCTCGATATGCGAGCGTACAAGGTTGGCGACGTCGACGAACAGTATCGGCAGTCCACCATATCGAACTACTTCGGTGACGGTTTGAAGGCCGTCCTAGGTAAGTACGGTGATAACGGTTTCTCGATCGGCACCTCTGATGGTGGTCACTACCCCGACTACCAGAGTCGGGGGTTCGTGAATGGCTAAAGCGAAGCTCCAGCCGGGAACCGGAGGTTCCAATGGCTAACAAGATCCTTGGCAAGAACATAGTGGTGATCAAGCGCGCTCCGCTGATTCGTGATCCTCGGGACAACTCCCTCTATCGTGACTGGAGCCGCGCGACCCTCACCGAGGTTACCGAGTGCATGATCGAGCCGTTCCCTATGGCCGAGAAGCTCAACATCGAAGACAACCGGGATCGGGAGTACAGCAAGTCCGCTGAGCGTATTTATATGCCGGCGGGTACGGACGTAGTCTACACGGACCACCTGATCTTTCAGGATCGAGAATGGTCGGTTCTAGGCTATCCGGGTCAGTGGTATGACCTCCAGGGGAACGTACGATACATCTCTGTTATCGCTGTAATTAGGCAGGGATAATGACCTCTCCTATGTCTGTAACCACCACCTTTACGATTAACATCGATCCACCTAAGTTGATCGAAGCTCTCGATGAGAAGTACGAAGCTTACGCTATGCGACTCGGAGATCAGATCAGGGATGCTGCGCTCCAGGTCTATACCACCGAAGAGAAGAAGACTAACGAGGAGCGTACCTCTGAGTTCTCTCCGCCGAAGTACATCTCTGAGTTCCGGGTTAGCTACTACCGCGAAACCCGTCGACTTGAGGTAGCTAACGACGACCCGGGTTGGTGGATCGTTGAGTTCGGCGCTCACCCTGGTGGCAACCCGAGAGCCTATATCCGTCCGATGAAACCTCTACGGCGGGGATTGATGGCCGTAGTAGTGAGGAACTCGAATGGCTGATACTTGGGAGTACATCGAGCAGGGCGACGCTGAGGCAGCGATCGTCGACATTCTTCGTCAGTCGGACCAACTGACGGATTTCGACCCACTAACCGTCTCCACGAACCTAGTCGGCTACGGCTTTGGTAAACGGTGGGTCTATGTGATTGCCGAGGGCGCCATCCAGAAATGGCCCCCGGTTGTCTACCGACCTCGAATAGATGTCGAGGTTTTCGCAGAACGCAGATCGGTGGCTCATGACATCGCTCTTGTCTGTCTAGCGAGTGTGCAGAACAGAATGGGGAACTACTGGGGGAATGGACTTTTCCTAAGTGATGCCTCAGTCGAACAGGGACTCATCAGGGTCCCGGATAAGTACGAGGAAGAGACAAGGTACACCTTCGCTCTCCGACTCACCACTAGGCCCTTTGGGACCTTGTCTCCACCTAGCTAGATCAAACTTCAAAGAAAGGATGTGAAACTATGACTATCGATTCCAGTCAGGTACGGCTTGCTCCGTTCGGCAACGTTTACGTTGCTGAGCTAGGTACTGCCCTACCGACCTCTGCGACCTCGACCCTGAACGCTGCGTTCACGGCTCTCGGATATATCGATGAGCAGGGTGTAACCATCACCCCGAAGGTTAACCTAACCGACATCACCATGTGGCAGTCGGCCGTTCCGGTAAAGACCACGCTCAACAACATTGAGCTACAGGTCAAGCTGAACATGGGCCAGGTTAACTTCACGAACTGGGACCTGTACTTCTTCAACGAGTCTTTCCAGAACGTGTTTGGCCAGGGCAAGCTAACCATTAGCTCGACCCCTCCGTCACAGGAAAAGGCGTTCATCGTTGAATGGCGTGACGACGAAGGTGACTACAGCCGTCTAGTCCTACCTCGTGTAGTTCTAGCCGACCGTGACGCTCTCAAGCTCATCCGTAAGGATGCTCAGATCGCGGGTCTAACCTTCCGTGCGCTCGATCACTCGGGCGACCTAGCATACGTCTACAGCGAGAACCCGGACCTAGTTCCGAGTACGTAAGAATAAGGGGGGCTTCGGCCCCCCTTAGCTTTCCCTCTATCACACAACCAAAGGAACTGGAAATATCATGGCAACCCCCAAGAAGGTCACAGCCCTAGAGGCTGAGGTTAAGAACCTAGACATCACCTTTGAGTTCGAAGGCGAAACCTACACCGTTCCGACTCCGCGTAGATGGCCGCTAAGCGTCCTCCGGGCTCAGGAGAACGGCAAGGCTCTAGGAGCCGTAGAGCGACTACTAGGCAAGGCCCAGTATGACAAGTTCGACCCGAAGGGTGATCGGACCATGGAAGATCTCGACTTCCTCATGGAGGCCTTGATGGCCGCTGCGGAGCTAGACCCAAAAGAGTAATGGCCCTAATCCTGGTACTCGACGACATCGAGTACCGGGATAGATTCGAGGCTGACCTCAGGTCGGAGTACAACTTCGACCTGGGGGACTTCTATAAAGAAGACTCCGAGGTAAGTGTCCGGTGGTTGGTTAACAAGCTGTCATACCTTCCGCAGACTAGCCGACTAGTCAGCTACATCTCTGAGGATGCATTCTCTCAGGAGGACCACCTCTTGACTAGCATCCTTGACGTCCTCGATCACATCCACTTCCAAACGGCTATCTCTGCCGCCGCCACCTTAGGCAGTGACCAGTGGAAGTCAATCCAGGAGGACGCGCCCACGGGCCGGCTCCGACCAGGAAAGAGAACGAAGATCGAAGACGAAGAGGTTGTCGAAGCGGCGCCGGTTAAGTTCTCCAGTGGTAAGGAGCTGTCAGCTCTCAACATCGGGGCAACTAAGATCATAATTGCCCACACTCCAGAATGTGTTCTATCTGAGGTTAACAAAGCCGGTGAAGTTCCCCGTTGTGGGTGCCCACCAGAGTAAGAGAGGGGGTGCCTGAATGAGTGAAGAAGTCGGTTCCGGTCATGTGTCTATCGAGCCTCAACTTGATGAGGCTGCGACCCAACGATTCAACGAGCGCTTTCAGGCCGCCCTCCGCAACCCTAACGTACGAGTTGACATTGATGAGTCGGGTTTAGACCGGTTCATCGCTAAGGTTCAGGGGCTTCGCCTGACCATCAATGTTAAGTCCGACGTAGACGAAAGTAACCTCAACCGCTACATCTCTAAGATCGAGGGTCTTCGTCAGACGATCCACGTGAACACCGACGTAGATGATGCTCCAATCCGTCGGTTCGAAGAGCAGGTTATCAAGATCCCTCGGAAGATCCACATTAACTCTGAGGTTGACCGGGGTCCAGTCGAGCGGTTTATGGCTGAGGTTCGGGCTATGCGCCCAACCATCCGCGCGAACATGACAATCGACCGTGACCGGGTTATGCGGGCGATCGATGACATCGTAGGCAAAGCGGGCCAGGGCTTTGAGAACATGGCTAAGGACGCCGGAAACTCACTAAACAGCGCCCTGAGTAACGCCGCTCAGCAGTCCATCATGGGGATTCCTGCCCCCTTGATCGCGGCTCTCGTGGGAGCCGTAGCGCTAGCTCTCCCAGTAATGGGAGCGATGATCTCAGGTATGCTGTTCGCAGCAATCGGCGGCGGAGTTATCGCGGCCGGTATTATGCTTGCGCTCAAGGACAAGAAGATCAAAAAGGCCTTCCAGGAAATGGGCCAGGACTTCATGGAGTCCATTAAGCCAGGCCTTGACAGCTTCAAAGAGAAGCTACTTCCTGCGATCGAGACTGTATCAGCGGCTATTAAGCGCTGGGGTCCCGACGTTTCTAGCATGCTCGCGTCCGCCGGCAACCTACTTAAGCCCTTAGCTGACGGTATCGTCGCCTTCGGTGACGGATTCATTAAGCCGCTAACTGCGCTAATGAAGTCCGACTTCATGGCTAAGATCATGGGTGCGGTGTCCGAAGGCTTCGGCAAGATCGGGCAAGCTCTCGGTGGCGTAATTATGGACTTCCTGAAGAACCCGGAAGCTCAGAAGGGCGCAGTCCAAGGATTGAAGGATGTCTTCAGTCTACTCTCTGGTGCTATCAAGATTACCGGTGAAGCACTCGCGGGCCTCTCTGCTACCTGGTTCAAATGGACCCAGGACCCCGACGGGCCTGGTCCGCAGAAGAGCAAGGTCGCCGAGTTCGGAGACGCACTCAAGTCTGTAAGTAAGTCTATCTCTGACCTGAATAACTCGCTCAAGCCTATCGGTGGGTTGATGGGCGTCCTTGGGTTCGCATTCACCAACGTCGGTATGATGATGAAGGGTGCGGCAGCGGCCCTCCAGTTGTTCGCGTGGGGAATCCGCAACATGTCCGCGATGGTCCTTGTCTTCGACGTGGACTGGCGGCGAGTATGGACCAACGTCAAAAACTGGTTCGACGACGCTATGCGGTGGATTAAGCACTTCTGGGACATGACTTGGGGATACATCAAGGAGCAGTTCCACGCATCAATCCAGAGGATTAAGCATGACTGGGATCAGTTCTGGGCTAGCCTTAAACAGGTTTTTAAGGCTCTGTGGGAAATGGGGATCGTTCAGCAGATCCTCCACCACTGGAATGAGATCCGGTCAGCTTTCAACACGGGCCTAAACTTCGTCAAACACCTATGGAATTCGGTGTGGGGTGGAATGAAGGCGATTGCGCTCGACCTCCTCAACACTGTGCACTCCCAGGTCGTTTCGAAGATTGCCCTCATCCGCGGTGTTGTCCAAGCAGGACTGACGTTCATCCAGAACATCTGGCACGCGTCCTGGATGGCTATCTACCAACTGCTAGTAACCATCGGTGGACAGCTCATACAGTTCATCCAGAGTACGGTAAGAACTATGGGTGATGTCGTACAGAACGTCATGACTGACATCCAGAACATCTGGCATAACATCTGGCAGGACATCTCCGACTTCGGAACGAACATCTGGAATACGATCAAGTCATTCGTTCAGGACGGTATCAACACAGTTAAGAACGTCATCTCGGATGTTATGAATGCCATTCAGGCACTCTGGAATGGTGACTGGACGGCTGTCGCGAACTTCCTCCTTGACGCTTGGAACAGTATGGTCCACCTTGTGGATGATGCAATCACAGCAGTCGATAACATCCTGGACGACGAACTTAACCTCATCAAAAACCTGTGGTCCGATATCTGGAACGGCATCAAGGACATCCTTCATGATATTTGGGAGGCGATGAAAAACCTCACTACTGAGGCTCTCGACTTCCTAAAGAACCTGGTTCATGATGCGATGAGCGAGATTCGCTCAGCGTGGGAAGAGTCATGGAATGGCATCGAAGGAATCCTCGGTGGTATCTGGGATAAGATCAAGGGTAAGGTCGCTGACGGACTTAACGCCGTAATCGACATCATCAATGGTGGTATCGATGCGATCAACGGGGTACTGAGTAAGATCGGTGTATCCGTACAGATCGATAAGATCGGCCACGTCGGTGGAGGTGGCGGGGGCGAAGGTCACGCGGAAGGCGGTTACATCACCGGTCCGGGTACCGGAACCTCAGACTCTATCTCGGCTCGACTGTCCAACGGTGAGTACGTTATCAAGGCGGACTCGGTTGCAAAGATCGGTGTCGACAAGCTTAACCACATGAATGAGCAGGGGAGCATAGCTTTCGCTGGCCCTGGTGGTGACGCTGGAGGCGTACGAGTTAAGCCGGGTAACACCTCCGGTGGAAGTATGCCCAACCTTGGGTTCGCCGATGGCGGAGACGTCTCGGCGGTCATCGAGAAGACGAAGAACTGGCTCCATGAGCAGGCGGGTAAGCCCTACGTAATGGGGGCTGCTGGACCGGACTCATGGGACTGTTCAGGCCTTGTCGGTGGTGCACTCAAGATGGTCAACGGTCAGAACCCGAACGGTCGTATCTTCTCGACTGTCGATGAGGGTAACTTCTTTGAACCGGGGTTCGGTGGCGAGAACGACCTCAACGTTGGTTTCGTCGGTGGAGGTGGTGGCGATGGCCACACCGTAGGTTCCATCGGTGGACTTAACTTCGAAGCTACCCCTCCGCACGTCCTCATCGGCAACGTTCAGATGACCCCGGGTGACTCGTACTTTGCCCACAAGGGTCACGCGAAAGTCGGTGGCGGTGTTGCGTTCTCCGGTGGTGGCTCCGGCAGTGGTGGCGGAGGTGGAGGGCTAGGAGAGTTCCTGTCCCAAGGGACGGGTGCACTCATGAGTTCTCTGATCTCTCCGATCATCAGCTCCGTCAAGTCTCAGATGCCGAACACCGTTCAGGGTGGCCTAGGTATGGGGACAATGGATCTACTAGCTCAGGGTGTAAGTAAGCTCATCACCAAAGCGATCGCCGACAAGGGCGGTCCGGCTGACGGGTCAGCCTCCGGAGGCGGAGGGGGTGGCGGCGGAGGAGGGTCTAACTCGGGTTCCCCGGGTGACACCGAAGTCGAGAAGCAAGCCTACGAAGCTGCTAAATCAATGAATGCCTCAGCGAAGGTACTACTGGCTCTCTTCGAAGCCGGGTTCGTTGAGTCCGGGTTCCACAACCTACAGACCGCAACCGACCACGACTCACTAGGGTTCTTGCAGCAACGGCCTTCGGCTGGTTGGCCCGACCCGCTCAACATCGGTACGGCTACCCATTCGTTCGTCAGTAGGGCTCAGGCTAAAGAGGGTGGCGGCGGTTCAGCCGGCCAGCTCGCTCAAGCCGTCCAGGTCTCTGCCTTCCCGGGTCGCTACGACCAGGAAGAGGGAAGAGCGAAAGCGGCGCTCAAGTCGCTGGGGGCTCCTGGCTTCTACCAGGGTGGCCTGATCGGTGGTCCTCCGGGGATTGACAACCTTCTCATCCGGGCTTCGGCCGGGGAGCGGGTACTGACCCCCGAGCAGGACAAGAGATACCAGGGTGGGAACGTTACCCACGTCTATATCGACGGAGTTGCAGTCGCCCATCGGGCGGTCGTCGAAGAGAACAATCACAGCATAGCTCGTGATATCAGAAGAGGAGTTGGGGTGTAATGTCGCTAAGCTACGGAGCGGCCGGGACTGTCAGTACCGGTACGGGTCTAGCGGTGTCGCTTACTCCGGGCACCCCGGCTTCCTCGGGTACTGGTTACCGTAACTTCTTGTGCGTCCTCTGGAAACCGTCATCGACATCGGCTGAGCCGACGGTGACGGCAACCGGAGGCGTCTGGAAACATTCCGTTACTAAGGCGAACACAACGGGGGTAGTCAGTGGAGCTGATACAGGCAGCATGCGCCTATCTGTCTGGTACGTTGATGGAACTACGCCGACTGGGACCACCGTTGTCATTACGGGAACAGTTGGGGCAGCACAAGCTATCATCTTCAACGTCCTCAATAGTGACGCGGCCACTGTTACTGGTCATAATTTCGACACAGCAGAAGACAACGCCGTAGGAGCCAACTACTCTGCTACCACTACGGCGGAAGCTATAGCGGCCACCACTGCCGATCTGATTGTGGCTGTCACCGCGACCAACACTGACGCAGGAACGGTGTCAGCTAGAACCTTCACGAGCAGCGGGCTGACGTTTGCTTCCCTCACAAACCCGGTGGACAACGCATCAGCTACAGGCGACGACTCGTGGGTCGGGGTCAGCTACGCCGCTGTTACGGCGGGCTCCCAGGTTGCTACGTTGGCATACACCCACACGAACGCCTCCCCCTCCGAAGGTGTAACCATCTTCCTTGGTATCCGGGCTCTCCCGCTTCCGACCTTCACGGTGAGTCGTAAGAGTGACTTCTATCAGAACCCCGCCTATCAGCTAACGGTGACGGGCACCGATCACTACGCGTTCTTTGAGGTTAAGCGGGACGACCAGACCGGTCTCCCGGGTGACTCGGTTCGCTACCTCCAATACCAGGAGGGTATCCGAAGTAGCTATACAATCCCCGACTATGAGTTTAGGTTTGGGGCCACGGGCTGGTTGATGGCCAAGAACAACATTACCTATACCGCCAAGTTCTATTACGGTGGGGAGGTCGTTACCCAGGCGATCGCGGTAGCGGGTAACCCGCTGGAGGATTATGCGGCAACCATTGACGCCACGTTCTCCGGAACCATTGCTGACGCGGTGTTCGCTAAGAGCTTCCTGAGCTGTCCGGATACAGCTAGCCTCAACATCCCTGTGGTGATCTCCGACTTCCAGGGGTACTCGACCAAGGGAAACGTCCTGACCTCTAGCCACGTTCTAGGCCGTCGCAACCCGGTGGTTGCCGTGGACGTAGCCGAAGGGTTCACCGGTAAGTTTACGCTGTTGGTGGCTAACCAGCTATTCAACTCTAGCTATGGTGCTCCCACTAACGTAGAACACTACACCTCTTTGCTATCCTTGGGCGAATCATTCCTAATGAGGAATGTCTCCCCGCTGATTGCGGGTATAGATGACTTCTACTTTATCGTAACAGATTTCCAGGTTAAGCGAGAGAACATCTTCGCTCCCCAGCAGACCATGGTGGATCTAGCTCGATCGAACCCGATCGGTCTACTAGATATCGCCTATCAGCCAGTCATCACAATCGAAGTCACGTTCCAACGAGTGGATGCTCCGCCATACATCTCTATCATCCCTGCCTTCACTTGGCAGACGTTGGCCGACCACTTCGACACTTGGCAGGAGGTCGCGGACCACTTCCCAGACTGGAACGCGGTCGCGAAGACGACAGACGGAATCTTCTAAGAGAGGGGGGTTTGTGTACGCCGTATCAGACAAGTTCCTCAACTACATCGGAGCTTCAGGCCGTATCTATACGGTGGTTGATCTATACACAACCAGCTCAAGCACCCCTACTCACACCAACCTACCGGTGGTGAGCGGCTCAGTTCAGATTGATAGAACTAGCGACGTTAGAGGGAGCGGGTCCCTAGTGATAGCCGACCTGGCCGTAGAAATCGCTCCACTTCTACCAGTGGGGGCTGAAATACGCATCCGTAGTGGCTTCCAATACCCCGACGGTACCCAAGAGTTGGTGCCGTTGGGGGTGTTCCCCATCGAGGATATCACCTTCAATGAGGGTAGTAATAACACAATAACCATTGAGTTCTTTGACAGGGGTCAGGCTCTCGCTGACCTCAAGCCGATGGAAGGCCAGGACCTAGCCGGCATGACGTACGGGGCTGTGCTTCAGGCTGCCCTAGACGACACGTTCACCGGCCGGATCGGGGTTCCCAGCCTAGTCGTCGACCCGTCGTTTGACGTCACTCAGAAGATGCCCGGGGGGACTAAGCAATCGGGTAGCTGGCTGGACACCATTAAGAAGGTGTGCGACGCCCTGGGCGCTGAGCAGTATATGGACCGAGACGGGAATCTCCAGATTGTTCCAGTTCCCACCATTACCCCGACCACCCCGGAGAGCTCGGCCGTGTGGACTATCGCTGTCCGGACCAACATGGTTGAAGCTCAGCGAAAGATCCTACGAACGAACTCCTTTAACGCTGTCGCTATCACGGGGGCTAAGCCACCCGAGGACGACCCAGCAACCCTGGGTGTCGACGAGAGCAAGGTGGATACCATCTTCAGTTTGCAGCAAGACACCGACCCGACCTCGATCACCTTCTACGGCGGTCCGTTCGGTAAGAAGATCCTGCACATGGAGAACGAACTGTTGCTCACTACGTTGCAGGCTGAGGCAGCCGCGCTCGCAAAGCTGAAGGCAGTCAGTGGTCTAGCGAAGACCATCCAGTTTAAGTCACTCGTTAACACCGCGTTGTACGCGTCAGACATCATCCTCTTTAAGTACTTCGGTGGGGACACCGAGCTACACCTCATTGACCAGATCACCATTGACTTCGCCAGTGGTGAGATGCAAGGCAACACCCGTACACAAGAGCTGGTGAGTTAACCATGAGTACTCGAAAGGTAGCGTCAGCTATCAATCAAGCTATCCAAGACGCTGTCGCCATCGGAGCTTCCCAACATCAGATAGGCATATGGAAGGCCGTCGAGGGGACTGACGCCAACCTCTCTCAGGTCGAGTCGAGGGGCAACCTCTATCGCTATGTCCCCAAAGCCGCTACCGCTACCGGGCTCACCCTTGGTGATCAGGTGGTCCTAGTCAGTGGACCGGGGATCCCCCTCCACATCGCGTACAAACTCGTTGGCGACATCGCCAACGTCCCGTAACGTCCACAAGGAGTATAAGTGACCACTAATACAACAGTCAATGGATGGCCACTTCCCTCCATGACGGATCAGCCGGTTATCACGTCGGCTGTCAACAGTCCATTGGTACTAGTCGACCGTCGGGTTAACCCCGTGTTCGCCACCACCACGGCGAGAGACGTAGCCATTACCGCCCCGGATGAGGGCATGGAGTGCTACGTTACCGCCACCAAAGAGAAGTATATCTATAACGGTACCCGGTGGATTGGGGCCGCTTGGCGCACCCATAACATCGAGACTACCCAGGTAATCAACAACACCGTTACCCCCCAGAACATCACCGAGGGTGCCATCTCTCTGGAGGCTAACTCCGTCTATGAGATCCACTATGAGCTAGAGATCCAGTCCTATAACGGCGCCGGCTTTAGGTGGCAGTTCAACACTCCCGCTCTTACTACTGGGCATTACCGGATGCATATGTACCAGGAGCAGGTCCTAGAGGCTCAGAACTTCTACTCTGACTCGTGGGGAGCGGACGCTGTACCGGGTCCGGCCGGTGGGCTGGGCATCGAGCGCGGCTACCCTACGGGGGATGCTGTCGAAAGGTACGTCCTCTTTAAGGGGACCATTCAGACCGCCGCGAATGCGGGTACGTTGCAGCTCAAGATGGCTCAGCAAACGGCCATCGTTCAGAACCTGAAGATCTTCGGGTTCAGTGAGGGCTCCGGCAGTAACGCCGGATGCTCTATCTGGCGATCACTCAAGATTAGGTAGGTCGAGATGGGTGGAAAGCAAATGGATGAAGATAGCCAGAGACTTGGTGTCTTTGGCGGTCGGAACGTTCGGTCTAGTGTACTCGCAGGTAACCGGTCAGACTTCCGTGGAGTTGGTTGTGGTTTATGCGGCCCTTTTGGGTGTGCCGGGTGTCCTCAACCTTATGGAAATCAAGGGTCGGTCGGTCGAGTCGAAGGCTCTCGAATCTCAGCAGGAGTCAAAAGCTACCATCGATTCATTGAACGGGCAATCATCGCCCTCTCAGCCTCCGGGGTCGCATCGGCGATCGGAGTAATCATCACCAGTCGCCACTAGAGCGACCATTCCAGCACCTACCCTTAGTGATAGAGGGGTAAAAAGAGGAAAGGGGTACCCCAGTAGGGGTACCCCTTTTTTCGTGCTTACAGTTCTAGGACAGCAGCCTGGATGTCCAGGAAGTTGACGTCGACCTGATCTCCCGGGCCGACCGCCGTGGAGGCTGCGTACAGTACGTGTTGGAAGGTCCACACCCCATCGAATGGAACGCTGAACTTCGCTAGCTGGATGTCGCAGTAGTACTTCCGGGTAGCCGGGGGAGCTACGTTCTCTCCCATCGGCCGAGAGATGGCCGGAAGAGCCTTCCCGTTCGGGTCGACAGCCTGAAGGTACCCCGCTACCATCACGAGATAAGGGGTATGGTTGGCAACCTCCACCTTCGAAGAGATGTCGACATAATCCCCGTGGAGAGCGGGGAGGAGAAGCTGAGCGACCACGATCCGGATGGCGGTCGGGGTGTCACCAGCGATCGGAAGGGCGTTCCCGACAACGGTGGTGTTCCGGTACGTAGAGACGGTCATTTACTCCCCCTCAACCTTGTAACTCGCGTAGCCGCCGCCGTCGCTAACGATCTTCGGGCTCTCCCCGAGACCTGAGTTCGCGAGGGCATAGTAGACCGCGCTAGCGGCCTTTCGGTAGGGCTTCTTCGTGTTCCCCACTAACTGACCGACGAGAGCTTTCACAAGCTCAGCCTCCGTCTTGTCGAGGGTGAGAGTGACCGTCGTGACCGGTTCAGTTACCGTAACCTCCTTGGTAACTTCGACGAGTTCGGTTTGGCGGGTCGCTTTAGCCATTAGAACCCTCCCCGGAGGTTCCTCGGGCGAATCTCCGATTAGCCATTGTTCCGAAGCTCCTTTGCTCTCTTGTCCAGTAGTTCGAGGGCGGTCGTTTTGTTGAGGGGCGGCTTACCGTTCCTGCCGTCGTTGAGTTGCCACACGTCAGTGGATGTGTCAATCCCCAGAGCTTCCGCAGTGATCTTGTCTATGTCATCGATGGCTGACCAGTAGGTCATCCGTTCGTGCAGCGCGGCGTAGACGTTCCGCGCGTGCGGCATCCCGAAAGCGATCCGCCCGGCTCCCAGTAGGCAGAACCCATCTTCCGGGCTCCCCGGGTCCTGGGTCTTGTGACCGCACTTCTCGATCAGGTCCGCCATCGCTTCGACATGCTCAGCGAGCAAGGTGTTATCCACTGATGGTGTTCCCCTCGGAATCCGTGTGTACCCCGTTGACACCCAGAGGAACTACCGGCGGAACCTCAGCGGACGAGTGGTAGAGGCCAAGAGCGGCCAACCCAGCCAGTAGGAAGGCGGAGAAGACTCCGGCGGCCTCAGCCAAGGAAATGTGGTTATCTCCCACGGCAACGGCCAGGACCGGTAGCGCAGCGCCAATCCCCGCGCCGATCCCCTTCGCCCAGTCCGAAGCGGTGTTGTTGAAAAAATCGAGCTTAACTGACACGGAACTTCTCCTTGATTTGTTCGAAGCGGAGCATAGCCCCTTCTACGGTTTCTTTCCCCCACAGTAGGTCATCCGCGAGGACGTCCAGGAGTAGGGATAGTTCGTTCTCTCTTGCTGCCTCGAAAGCCTCGGTAGCTTCAGGGGGGGTCACTGCCCGACCACCGTGTAGTAGCCGCGCGGGATGGAGACGTTCTCCAGAACGGAGACGGCCAGGGTCCAGATCTTCGGACCATCGATGAAGTAGAGACAGTACGCGATGTTGTCACGAATCTTGACGACCTCTAGGTAGGACTCGCCGGCCGGACCGTAGCCACCCGACCCCCTGAGAACCATCCCGACCTCCACCTTGATGGGTTCGAGGATGGCATGCTTCGCGAACCACTCCAAGGACACCACGGCGTATCCTTTGTACGTCCCGCTGTACTGGGATACCACTTGGTCTTCCACGAAACCTCGGATGACGTACGACGCGGCTCCGTCCTTAACGCCCCACTTCAGGCCGATCTTTGGTTCAGTCACGTCGACTCCCTTGGTCTACCTTGACGACTAGTTGATAGTCCGCACACCGATAGCACCAATGGGGCTCATCGATCTGTGGTGGAGGAAAGCTAAAGAGGTTCTGATGACCGCACACAAAGTGTGTCTTAAAAATCATCTTTGGGTACATCAGCCGATCCGGGATATCGGCTACGTTAACCGGCTCAGTGTTGAGCAGTCCCGCTGCCCGCCTCGCCCGGTACCTCTGCATCTTCTGTGCTCCCGTGAGTGCTCCCACGAATGAACTCCCCTAGTAGGTCGTACGCCGCTAAGAGCACCCTATCAGAGTCCGACCCGTAAGCCTCCCGCCGGGTGCGGAAGGACTCAGGGATGGGATGTGCGTCATACCAAGCCGCTACCTCTTCTTCCGAGGGCAATCGGGGTGACCCCATCCTGTCTTCGCCCCCAAGTACTTGATCTGTTGCCCCGGACCGAAATGGTTGGTACACCGCTTACACCAACCGTTCGTCTTTGCTGTCACAAGGGTACCAATTGCTATCATCATTCGGAGTACCCTCCATGGATAGTTGAGTTCGCGTTAGCGTTACTGATAACCCTACGGGCCCCCGGACCCTGGTGATCTACCCGAGGACGGTACATATTGAGGAGGTCAGTCATCCTGACGATCGCCCGATACAGTCGGTCTTGCGCCCTCTCGTCTTCCGGAAAGACGCCTAGAGCGTATCTCTCATAGATGTGTCTCTTGAAGGCTGGACCTAGGTGGTCGTATGCATACTTCAGATCAGAGTCACCCACCCAGTTATCGGTAAGCTTCGCTGGATCAGCCGGTGGTAGCTGATCCTCCTCGTGAGAGAAGATAAGATCAAGCTTCTTCATTACATCAGCCGTCCGATAGGCTGACTCCGGGGTCACATAGGTACCCGCCTTCTTGTACCCCCAAGCTAGCTTCTTAGCTTCCGCTCTCAGGTCCTTCTCTGCGTACGGGTGGTTGACGTCAGCTCCACGTTCGTACGCAAACAGGAATAGATCCTGAGCGAGGTCTTCCTCCTCGACCTCCGGGAAGTCTCGGGCTACGTATTGAGCTACCCGCTCAACTAGGGGAGCCCACGTCTCATGGAAGGCGCTCACTGTTCCACCACTCGGGTGGCCTCGATGTCCACCGTCCAGAGGACGCCATCTTCTAGGTAGAACTCCTCCGCCACGGCCGTTGCATCCTCTTCGTCGTAGGCGGTTACGAACACCTCGAACTCGCGGACCTCTAGGACCGTGACCAGGTACCCTTTCTCTTCCTGCTCATCCACGGAGACGAACACCCACAATCATCGCTACTGCCATAGCGGCAGTCTGGATAAGTTCATCGACTAGGTTGTCGATATCACCCTCATCATGAGTAAGGGCTCTCGCCACCTCTCCGAACTCTTCCGCGAGGATGACGAACGAGTCATTGAGGGGTTTCACTGGGTTCATCGGAGTTTGTTCGAAGCCGTGCTTCTTGACCGCCGAGAACAACTCTTCACCCACCTCAGCTAGAGCGTCACTGATCTGGTCTAGGACGGGACCAGGGTTGTTAAATATTTCGGACACTGACTCCCTCGATTCTACGTGTGTCTTTGGACCAGCCTCCACAGGCTGAGCATCGATAGGTTTGAAACTTACCAACCGCCGTATAGGAGTGCCCCCGCTTTTGGAGTACTCCGTTACCACAACGAGTACATTCGGTTCCTGAGTAGAGGGTTCGGTTGGGGTAATCGGAGATCCAGGGGAGTACCTTGTCGTGAACACCTTCCAAGATGGTGACGTCTCGTCGACAGTACTTCTCCATGTCCCGGCGGGCCTTAGAGTCTCCCGCGATAACCTTTACCCACAACTCGTGACCCTCGTGACCGAGCTTCTCTCCTGCCCCCAAACGCTTAGCTACGTAAGCTAGCTTATTCGAGGGGAACCGAAACTTAGCTTTGACGGTTTTGTATATGTCGATGGACTTATAGGGTGCTGGGGGCCCATACCCCTCTAGGAGAAAATCCTTGTTTAGGGTGGGTAGGTCAAACCGATCACCGTTGTAGGTGACTACGGCGTCGCTCTCATCCATGAGTTCATGAATGACTCCCAGGTAGGAGTCACGGTCGAGCCAATGGCTCCCAAAGAAACCCTTCTTGTCTCCGAGCCATTTAGCAGCCCAACACAGGGTGTAGCTGGACTCCCGTAGCTGTGACAGCGAGACGTTCTGTTGCCACAACCCCCACACATCAGCGATATTCGGACTGGTTTCGATGTCCAGTAGAAGGATCTTCACTCGACTACCTCAGCGTCGATGTCAATGAGGTTGACTAACGTCTCGGTGATGACTTCGTCAAGAGCCCTCCACTGGTCGGCCTCGGTCAGCTCGCCCCACTCTTTATCGGTGTAGCCAAGTTCCTCTAGATCGAACTCTTCCGATCCACAGAATGAGATGTTACTAGGGCTGGTCCACCTTAGTATTACCTTCAACGATCTCACCTTCAATCATCTCTAGTGGCTCAACGAACCGTAGGGTTACTCCACCGTCGATGATGTTGGTAGAGGTACTGATCTCTGTGTCAGCAGCGACGGATACGATAGTGACTACCTGTCCGCCGATCTGCTCTGTGTGTAGGAGCTTCACTCTGACACGAACGCTTCGTAGCCACAAGCCGCATACCCAGCGATATCCAACCAGCTATCCCGGTTGTCAGGGCCCCATACCAGCCGGCTGAGCTTGAGTGCAATCATCATCATCGCTACGTGGTGAGCCCCAATGACTCCTACTTCTTCGTCCTCATCGACTACCCGGAACCCCAGGTCATGGAGGAGGTTAGCGGTACGTTGGAAGTCCTGAGTCGGTGGACCGTACTGGTTGTTGCGCTCCTGAGTGACCGCCTTGGTGGCGTCCTCCAGCAGCATCTTACGCTGGGAATCCGCAACGGGGGCTAGCTTGGCACCCTCTCCGAAGGTGGAGTAGTCAATCTTACTCATCCTCGGTCTCCTCTTCCGCGTCAACGAAACTAACCCCAAACTCAGCAGCTAGTAGGTCTCCGGTATTCTCGGCTGCTAACACAGCCATCTCTACGTTGAGAGCAGCGAGCGCATACGCCCTCGACATCTGCTCGCTGTAGAACGCTCCGATGGACTCATAGGCTTTTGCCTGGTCCCGTAAGACGGTACCGATACGCTGATTGAACTCGAAAAGCTCCGCCGAACGTCTGTTGATCTCGTCCCGTAGCGGGCTAGGATCTTCCACTCTCACTCCAACCGATATATTCGAGAAGCTTCTCAGCCCCATGAGTATTGAAATATTCGTTCACGTCGGTGCCTTCCATGACGATCATACCCGCGTCATCGACGGCCGTCAAAATCTGATCGGCGAGCTTACGTCCCGCTTGCGCACCCTTACCTGGCTTACCGTCCCCATCGGCCAGTACCACAACTCTACGATTACGTAGGGCTCTAGCAGCCACCGGGTTCCAGTTTTCGGCTCCAGGGATGGCGATAGCAGGAACTCCAAGCTGGGCGAGAGTGATAGCATCTATCTCCCCCTCGCATACATAGATCTTTGTATGGAGCTTCCTCAATATGTTGGGGTTAAAAATACGACGGGCTGCGAAACCCGTCGATGAGATGTACTTGAACCCGTCGGGTTCACCCTCTAAGGTTCGGTATTTAATACCCACAACAGAGCTACCAACAATGTAAGGGATAGAAAGACGACCACGGTACATCCTCTCTTCTGGTCGAGGGTTAGCCAC
>Ga0070710_10000099_pt1 | contig 39736 bp, 33 predicted proteins | sample LARL52metaG_FD_65454 | JGI IMG/M metagenome (GOLD analysis project Ga0070710, IMG submission 65454) | Corn, switchgrass and miscanthus rhizosphere microbial communities from Kellogg Biological Station, Michigan, USA - LAR L5-2 metaG | ecosystem: Host-associated > Plants > Roots > Rhizosphere ...
GGCGGCGGCCGAGGGTGTGCTGTCGATGGAGCATGTCGCGGTGGTGGCCGAGGTGATGAAGGCTCTGCCCGCCGAGTGCGAGCAGACCGTGGTCGGTCTCGCCCGTGAGCATGATCCGGTGGCGTTGCGGGCGATGGGCCGGAAGCTGGTCTACGCGCTGTTGCAGAACGACCCGGAACCGCGTGATGCCGAACCTGTGCGGCAGGTCAACCAGCATGTGATGCGCTGGAAGAACGATTGCCTGGAGATTCGGGCGACGCTGGACAAGGTCACCGGTGCCAAGTACGAGGCGCTGATGGACCCGCTGGCCAAGCCGCGCCCGACCACGGCCGAGGAAGGCCCTGATCCGCGTTCCCGCGCGGAGCGTGAGGGGGATGCGCTGGCCGAGTTGGTGGACCTGATGCTGCGCGCGGACCAGTTGCCCGAGCACGGTGGTGAGCCGGTGACGCTGACGGTGACGGTGCGCTACGACGATCTCGCCGACAAGCTCGGTCAGGGCATGCTGGACAACGGCGAGCGTGTCCCAGTCGAGCAGGTGCGTCAGCTCGCCTGCAGCGCGGGGATCATCCCGCTGATCCTGGGTGAGAGGTCGCAGCCGATGGACATCGGCCGCAAGACCCGCAGCTTCCCCGCCGGAATCCGCCGGGTCCTGGTCGCCCGCGACAAGGGTTGTACTTTCCCCGGTTGCGGCAGACCGCCCAAACAATGCGATGCGCATCATGTCCGTCACTGGGCGAACGGCGGCGATACGTCGGTCAAGAACGCGGTGCTGCTGTGTCGACACCACCACACGCTCGTTCACCAGAGTGAGTGGGAAGTGAGAATGGTGCACGAGATACCGACGTTCTACGCGCCCAGTTGGTTGGACTCGGACCACAAGCCGAGACGCAATCTCGTCAACGCGGGCGTGTGACAGCCTGCCTTCTTGCGACGGCGAAGCCGAGCCCGAAAGGGCCTAATGCCAACCCGGTAAGCGGTAATGACGTGCCCAGCCCGCAATCGTCGCGAAGCGGCGATGAAACGACCCGGCCCGTCAGCGCAACCCAACTCAACCAACTGGCGCAACGCGACCGGCCACGGCAACCACCCGACCGGACCACGCCGACACCGTCTCCACCACGAGAAACCCGTACTACGGTGAAACCCGTGGACGCACTGGATCCCATCGAGTCGGTCAACACGTTCATCGGCACAAAGGACGAGGGCAACACGTTCCCCGGCGCGTCCATGCCGTTCGGCAAGGCGCATTCGAGTCCGATCGGCTCGCACTTCGCCGGTTACCGGTACGACGATCCGATGATCCGCGGTTTCGGGCACTTCTTCCTGTCCGGCGCCGGGTGCTGGGAGCAGGGCGGGCTGGTGTCGATCCTGCCGACGTTCGGCGCGTTGCCGTCGAGCTTCGACCACAAGCGCTATGCCGCCAGGTACAGCCACGACGGGGAGATCGGCAAGCCCGGCTACTACAAGGTGAAGCTGGAGCGCGACATCACCGTCGAGTGCACCGCGACCACCAGGGCCGGTGTGGAGCGCTACACGTGGGCGGGTGGGGTCGGCGGCACGTTGCTCGTCAACGTCGGGCAGGCCAACGACAAGGAACCGGTGTCCGCGAGCAGCATCAGGGTCCTGGACGACCGCACGATCACCGGAACCGTGGAGACGCAGGCGTTCTGCGGCGGCCGTCCGTACCTCTCGTACTTCACCACGAGGTTCGACCGGTCCTTCCGCGAGTTCGGCACGTGGGGTCCGGCCGGGCCCGCGCCGGGGCAGCGGGAGTCCGCGGGTGGCGCCGGATTGCGGGGTGCCTGGGTCACGTTCGAGCCGGGGCCGGTCACCGCGTGCACGGCACTGTCCCAAGTGGACGAGCAGGGCAGCAGGGGCAACCTCGAAGCGGAAACCGCCGGCTGGTCCTTCGACGAGCTCCGCAACGAGGCCCAGGACGCGTGGCGCCGGGAGCTCTGCTGCATCGAGATCGAGACGGACGACTGGGACGACCGGGCGGTCTTCTACACCGCGCTCTACCACGTCCTGCTCCAGCCGCTGACCGGCAGCGACGCCGACGGCCGGTACCGGGGTTTCGACAACCGGATCCACCAGGCCGAGGGCTGGACGTACTACGAGTACTACTCGCTCTGGGACACCTATCGCGCTCACAACCAGCTGCTCTCGCTGATCCGGACCCAGCGGGCGAAGGACGTCGCGCGGAGCATCCTCGCCATCCACGAGCAGGGCGGCTGGCTGCCGCGCTGGGCCTACGCCAACCAGGAGACGAACTGCATGACCGGTGACCCGGTCACGCCGTACCTGGTCGACCTGTGGCGGTTCGGGCACCTCAAGGGCTTCGAGGAGCAGGCGTACCAGGCACTTCTCCAGAACGTCGACGGGGTTCCGCCGGAGAGCTCGCGGTTCCAGGGCAGGTCGGGCAACCCGAACTACCTCGCCAAGGGGTTCGTCCAGTACGACAGGAACTTCCCGAAGAAGGGGCAGGACACCGACCCGCGGCACGGCGCGTCGGCGACGTTCGAGTACGCGCTGGCCGACGCCACGCTGGCGATCATGGCGGCTGAGCTCGGGCACAAGGAGGACGCCGAGCGGTTGCGCCGGCGGGGTCTCAACCACCGCAACCTCTGGGACCACAGCGTCACCGACCGCGGCTTCACCGGGTTCCCGCGGCCCAAGCTGGCCGGCGGCGCGTGGCTCAGCCCGTTCACGCCGCAGGGGGCGGACGGGTTCCACGAGGGCACCGCCTGGCAGTACCAGTGGCTCGCCCAGCACGACGTCAACGGCCTGATCACCGCGCTCGGCGGCAAGGTCGCGGCCGAGGCCAGGCTCGACGACTTCTTCGCCTACCAGGACCTGCTGACCGACCCGAAGCGGACGGTCCGCGAGAAGTGGGTGGTCGGACCGTACGACTACTACAACCAGTTCAGGTACAACCCGAACAACGAGCCGGACCTGCACGCGCCGTGGATGTACGCGCTCATCGGCAGGCCGGAGAAGACGTCGGTGGTCGTCAGGGCGGCGCAGACGCTGTTCGTCAACGGGCCGGCCGGTGTCACCGGCAACGACGACCTCGGCACGATGTCGGCCTGGTACGTCTTCAGCGTGCTCGGCATGTATCCCGCGGTGCCCGGAACTGGCGAGTTCGTGCCACATGCGCCCAAATTCCGGCGTGCCGTGGTCCACCTGGAGAACGGCAAGGACATCGTGATCAAGGCTGAGGCCGCGGACACGACGAAAACGCAGGTGGTGGACCGGATTCGCAGTGGCTGGCTGAACCGGGGGAAAGATCGGATCGAGCTCGCCGAGCTGCGTTCCGGCACCGCGCTGGAGGTCGACCTCCGCACACTTTCCAATTGAGACGCCAAAACGGACGTAGGCTCATGCAATGGGCACCTGCGCGAGCTGTGGCACGGAATTCGCGCCCCTGCCGTCGCGGGCGCGGTACTGCTCGAACGCGTGCCGTCAGCGCGCCTACCGTCAGCGCTCCGCGGGTACGTCCACTGTGGTCACCGAACTGCCCGCGCACGACGGCGCCTTCGTCGGCCGCGAGACCGAGCTGGCGGAGCTGCTTTCGTTGCTGCGCAAACACAGGCTGCTCACGATCGTCGGATCGGCGGGGGTCGGCAAGACGCGGCTCGCGGTCGAGGTCGCGCGGCGCTCCAGGAAGGTCGAGGTCCGCACGGTCGAGCTGGGCAAGCTGAGCCGGCCGGACCAGGTGGTGCAGGCGTTCGCCGAAGCCGTTGGGGCGTACCAGCACGCCGGGGTCGCGCTGCGCACGACGTTGCTGGCCGCACTGGGCAACCGCCGAACCTTGCTGCTCGTCGACAACTGTGAACATCTCGTCGAGGAGTGCTGCGGGGTCGTGGACGCGCTCTTGGCGCGGTGTCCGAACGTGCAGGTCCTCGCTACCAGCCGGGAAGCGCTGCGGGCCGTCGGGGAAGCGGTGTACCCGCTGCACGGCATGGAGGACGACGCGGTCCGGCTGTTCGCCGAACGGGCCGGCGTGCAGGGCGACCAGGAGCTGATCGCGGCGGTCTGCGCGCGGCTCGACGGGGTGCCGCTCGCGGTGGAGCTGGCCGCGAAGCTGTCCAGGACGGTGCCGCTGTGCGACCTCGCGGACCACCTGGACCAGCGGCTCGACCTGCTGAGCGACGCAGGCGGCGAGCAGTCGCGGCACCGCAGCCTGCGCGCGGCCATCGACTGGAGCCACGACCTGTTGACCGGGCAGGAGAAGGAGCTGTTCCGGCGGCTCGCGCTGCTGCCCGGCGGGTTCGGGCTCGACATCGCCCAGGTCGTGCACGGCGGGCCCGCGATCGGCACGGTGATCGGGCTGCTCACGGCGTTGCAGGCGAAGTCGTTGGTGGTGCGGGAGAGCGACGGCCGCTTCCGGATGCTCGAATCGGTGCGCCTCTACGCGGAGGAACGGCTCAGGGAGCACGGCGAGCACGGCGTGGCGGCCGAACGGATCATCGAGTGGCTGTGCGAGAAGGGCGAACCCGGTGTCTCGTCGTCGATTCTCGCACCGGAGCAGGTGAAGGCGCAGCACCAGGAGTACGACAACGTGGCGTACGCGTTCGCCCGTCTGGTCGCGCCGCAGGACGACCGCCGGCTGATGCTCGCCACGATGTTGCTGAGGGTGTGCTTCGACCGCGGCTACTTCACCGAGGCGGGCGCGGTGCTGATGCAGGTGCTGCACCAGTCGGCCGCGGTCCACCGCTACCGGATCCTCGCGCTGGAGTACGCGTCTCTTTTGGCGGTGCACGAGGAACGTTACGACGAAGCGGTGAAGTACGCGCTGGAGGCCGTGCACACCGCGGAAGCCGGTGGGCAGCAGCTGATCATGTGCCGGCTCTTCCGCGCGCTGGCGACCGCGTACGACAGTGCGGGCGATGCGGCGAACGCAGCATGGGCGTTGCGTCAGTCGATCGAGCACGGCGTACGCAACGGCAACGACGTGAGTGTGGCCGTGTCGAGCCAGAATCTCGGCTGGACGCTGCTCGCGCAGGGCGATGTCGAGGGTGCGCGCGAGCTGGTGGAGGGCGCGCTGCCCGCGCTGAGAGCGCATGCACGGCCCGACGTCGTGGCGGTCGCCGTGCACTCCTCCGGTTGCATAGCGTTGGAGCGGGGGGATTTGACGACGGCAGGCGCGCGGTTCGCGGAGAGCGCGAGGCTGTCGGCGTGCCTGCCGCGTGCGGTGCTGGAGTCGGTCGAGGGTCGTGGTGTGGTCGCGGTTCTGTCCGGGCGGCACGAGCTCGGCGTGCGGTTGCTGGCAGCGTGCCGACAGATGCGCACGGTGTGGGTTGTTCCGGTGGAACAGTGGTGGCAGCGGAAGATGGACTCCGTGCTGGACGTCGCGCGGGAAGCTTTGTCCCGCGCGGCTTTCGCCCGAGCCGTGAACGCGGGCCGGGGGATGGACGTGCGGCACGCCCTGGAAACCGCGCTGGACAAGGAGATCGTGCGGGACGCGGTGCTCAGCGACCGGCAGCGCGTGGTGGTCGAGCTGGTGGCGCAGGGCATGACGAACGCGCAGATCGCCGCGAAACTCGGGATCTCGCACCGCACGGTGGAATCCCACGTGCACAACGTGAAGACCGCGTTGAATCTTTCAACTCGCGCGCAGCTCGTGGCGTGGGCGCAGTCGAACTGACCCGTCCAACTGAGACGTAACGCTGCGCTTCATCCGGATGACTTCGCGTCCACCGACGTTCATTGTGAGTACAACCAACGCAAGGGAAGGGAGCGCCGTGGAACCGTTCCGTCTGCTGCACCCCGACCTCGTGCCGCGACGACGTGAGTCGCTGCAGCACGCTGCGTCCGTGCTCGTCCAGATGGGGTTGGACGACACGGTGCTCTCGGCGTCGCCCGTGCACCAGCGGCTGGCCCGCGTGGTGCTCGCGAGCCGTGACGTGATCGAGTGGAAACCCGCCGGTGCGGCGAGCCACGACGACCGGTTCGGCATCGTGCGGGTGGGCGGTGACCGCGGTGGCGTGTTCCTGTCCAGCGTCCTGATCGCCTACCTCGACGTGCTGGACAACGCGGCACGCATGGGCACGTCGCTGGACGAGGACGCCTGGCGCACGCTGCTCTGGGCGCCGACCGCGCTCTTCGACCACGTGCTGCGCCGCCCGCAGCTCGGCATGACCGTGGTACCCCCGGGAACCGGCTCGGAACACCTCCCGCGGCAACGCAACCAGGCCGGCCAGCGCCTCTACCTCGCGCTGATGCAGGTGGTGCGGTTCGCGGTCAGCGGCGTCGTGCGCGCCCAGGACGACCGCACGCTCGTCGAGGACTGCGTGACGCTCGCCACGGCGTGCCTGCGGGCCGCCGCTGTCGCGCTCGCGTTCGCCTGCGACGTCCGGCCCGGCCTGGGGGAGACCCCGCCGCTGCCGATCATGGAGATCTCCGAGCAACACCACCTCTGGCAGCTGGTCGGCGAGGTGCGCGCGGCCGTCCCGCGGGCGCGCTTCGAGCAGTTCGCCGCGGCGTTGCGGCGGCTCAACGACATCTACACCGCCAGTCCGCTGCTCGTCGTCGGGTGCTAGCGGGTTCCTTCGTATCGACTTGCCGCCGACTTTCGTCGTTCCGGCCCACGAAACGAGATGCGCTGACCTAACGTGCGGCCATGACAGAGGAACGGTCGGCGGTCGTGGTGCGGGACGTCCGCAAGAGCTACGGCGAGCTGAAGGCGGTGGACGGGGTCTCGTTCACCGTGGCCGAAGGCGAGTTCTTCGGCATCCTGGGGCCCAACGGCGCCGGGAAGACGACCACGCTGGAGATCATCGAGGGCCTGCGCGAACCCGACAGCGGCGACGTGACGCTCCTCGGCGAAAGGCCGTGGCCGCGCAACGTGAAGCTGTTGCCGCGCATCGGCGTGCAGCTGCAGGCGTCGTCGTTCTTCGACAAGCTGACCGCGAGGGAGCAGCTGCAGACGTTCGGCTCGCTCTACGGCGTGAACTCGACCAGGGCCGACGAGATGCTCGAACTGGTCGGCCTCACCGACAAGGCGAACGAGCAGGAGAACAAGCTCTCCGGCGGTCAGCGGCAGCGGCTCTCGATCGCGTGCGCGCTGATGCACGACCCGGACATCGTGTTCCTCGACGAACCGACCGCGGCGCTGGACCCGCAGGCGCGGCGCAACCTCTGGGACGTGCTGCGCGCGATCCGCGAGCGCGGCAAGACCATCGTCTACACCACGCACTACCTCGACGAGGCCGAGATCCTCTGCGACCGCGTGGCCATCATGGACGAGGGCAGGATCCTCGCGCTCGACCCGCCCGCGGTGCTGGTGCGCGGCCTCGACGCACCAACCCACGTGACGCTGCAGAAGGGCGTTCTGTCCGTAATGGACGCGTCCGCACTGGACGGTGTTGAGGAGGCGCACGAGGACGAGGTGTCGCTGACGATCTCCACGCGCCGCCCCGCCCCCGTGCTGTCCGCGCTCGCCGACCGCGGTGCGCTCGACGGCCTGCAGGTCCGCACAGCCACCCTCGAAGACGTCTTCCTCAACCTGACCGGGCGGGAGTACCGCGCATGACCGCGTTCAAGACGCTCTCGCTGGCGATGTTCAAGGGCTTCATCCGGGACAAGGTGACGCTGTTCTTCACCTTCCTGTTCCCGCTGATGTTCCTGGTGATCTTCGGTCTGATCCTGCGCGACGTCGGCGCCGACAAGACCAAGATCGCGGTGGTCGGCGACGGCCCGATCGTGAGCGCGCTGCGGGACAGCGGCGTGCTGGAGCTGCAGCCGTACGACGACGAGAACGCCGCCGTGCAGAAGGTGAAGGACGGCGACCTGCCCGCGGCCCTGATCGTGCGCGGGCAGGTGCTCGACGTGCGGTTCGCGCAGAGCGACCAGGTCAAGTCCGCGACCGTGGTCGGGATCATCAACGGGTTCGTGGACAAGGCGAACGTCGCCGCGACCGGTCAGCCGCCGCGCTTCACGTTCGCGGCGGAGAAGGTCGAGGACGCCTCGCTCAAGCCGATCCAGTTCCTGACGCCCGGCATCCTGTCGTGGGGTGTGGCGGTGTCGGCGGTGTTCGGTTCGGCGCTGACGTTGGTGTCGTGGCGGCGGAAGCAGGTGCTGCGCCGGATCCGGCTGGCACCCGTGTCCGCGACTTCCGTGCTGTCGTCCCGAATCCTGGTCAGCGCGGGGGTCGCGCTGCTGCAGGGCGCGATCTTCATCGGAGTCGCTTCCTTGCCGGTGTTCGGGCTGCGGCTGTCCGGGTCGTGGTGGCTCGCGATTCCGTTGCTGCTGCTGGGAACCATCGCGTTCTTCGCGCTCGGCATGCTGGTCGGCGCGTTCGCCAAGACCGAAGAGGCGGCATCCGCCGCGGCCAACATCATCGTGCTGCCGATGGCGTTCATGTCCGGCACGTTCTTCCCGATGGACCAGGCACCCGCGTGGCTGCAGGCCGTGTCGAAGGTCTTCCCGTTGCGGCACATGAACGACGGCATGCTCGACGTGCTGGTGCGCGGCAAGGGGATCCAGGCATTGGCGGTGCCGAGCGCGATCCTGGTCGGTTTCGCGCTGGTGGTCGGCTTCCTCGCGTCGCGCGTCTTCAAATGGGAGGAATAGGACTGGGGCGGTGGTCGTGTGCTCCCCGTCACGGTTCATGATGGGGAGCCATGACGTTCTCCACCGCGGCTGGACGGTTCCGCATCTTCGCGCTCGCCGAGGCGATCTCCTGGGCGGGCCTGCTGCTCGGGATGTTCTTCAAGTACGTCGTCGTGCAGAACGAGATCGGCGTCAAGATCTTCGGCCCGATCCACGGCGTCGTCTTCCTCGGCTTCGTGCTCGTGACGCTGATGGCGAAGGAGCCGCTGAAGTGGGACGGGGGCACGCTCGCGCTCGCCCTGTTCTCCAGCATCCCGCCGTTCGGCACGGTGGTCTTCGAGCGCTGGGCCTCGCGGACCGGCCGCCTCAGCGAGGCAGCTCCCGAACAGCTCTGAGTTCGGTCTGCGGGTCGCCTTCGTGGTAGATCCGCTCGGACTCCTCGACGCTGTCCAGGAAGTGCTGGCACTTGACCGCGTTGTGCAGCCGTGACGCGCGGCGGCCGACGTCGAGCGCCCGGTGCGGCTCGCTGTCCGGGCGGAGGGCGAGCCACGCGTCGCACCACACGCGCGCGATGTGGTCGCGGATCTCGGGAGCGCAGTAGTCGATCAGCCGGCCCGCGTCGAGGGCCGGGTGCCCCCACACGGCGTCGCCCCAATCGATGATCTTGCCGCCCGTGCGCCAGTTGCCGGGGTGGAAGTCGCCGTGGTTGAGGGTGTCCGGCAGCCCGAACGACGGCATCGGCGCGGTCGCCGGGATGACTCGTGGGGTGCCCGCCAGCGCGTGCTGCACCGCGACCCAGCGCGGCAGGACCAGGTCGACCTGCTCCGGCCGCACCGGCCGGCACTTGTCGTCCGGTGCGTCGCCGAGCAGCACCCGGTGCGGTGCCGAGGCGATCAGCTCGGGGACCAGGGTCGCGTCGTGCTCGGCGATCATCCTGATCACCTCGCCCTCGTCGCGGAAGAACGGTGCGCCTTCCTTGAGCCACACCGGTCCGCCGGCGGTGGGCAACCTGTGCACGGTCGAGATGTTCCAGGTGCGGACCTGGACGGCGGGCCCGGTCCGTTCGACGTGCTCGTCCGCCCACGCGATCAGCTCGGCCGCCGCGCCCGCTCGGGCGAACGGCATCCTGCCAGGGGCGTCCGGCTCCGGCTCGTCGGCCGGGTGGAGGCGGGTTCGGTCGGGCTCGCCGAGCGCCTCGACGTGGTAGGTGACCGGGCCGCCCATCTCCTGTTTGGACCAACTGGCGGAGATCAGCCTCAACACGTTCGTCCGGACGCCCAGGAGTGCTTCGAGAGCCTCGTTGACGGGCTCGACGTGATACCAGTCCGCGGTGGGGATCGGGAGAGCGTCCGTCCGGCCCGCGAACCCCGTCGGAGTGCTGACCAGGGCGACGACCTCCCGGCCGGTCACCCGCCCTGCACCAGCTCCCGGACCGCCCTGAGCTCCGCCTCGGGGTCGCCGCGGTGGTAGATCCGCTCGGACTCCTCGATGTTGTCCAGGAACTCCTGGTACTTCACCGCGTTGTGCAGGCGTGACGCGCGGCGGGCGACGTCGAGCGCCTTGAGCGGCTCGCTGTCCGGCCGGTGCTTCAGCCACGCCTCGCTCCACACCTTCGCGATGTGGTCGTGGATCTCGGGCGGGCAGAACTCCAGCAGGCGGCACGCGTCCAGCGCCGGGTGGCCCCACATGGCGTCGGACCAATCGATGATCTTGCCGGTGGCCCGCCAGTTGCCGGGGTGGAAGTCGCCGTGCGTGAGCGTGTCGGGCAGCCCGAACGACGGCATCGGCACCGGGGTCGCGGGGATCTGCGGTGCCCCGGCCAGCGCGTTCTGCACGGCGACCCAGCGCGGCACCACGAGATCGACGTGCTCGGGCCTGATCGGCCAGCACGAGCTGCCGGACTCGTCGCCGAGCAGGACCCGCTGCGGTGCCGAGGCGATCAGCTCGGGCACCAGGGTCGGGTCGTGCGCGGCGACCAGCTTGATCACCGCGCCCTCGTCGACCATGAAGGTCGGGACGGCCTTCAGCCAGACCTGGCCGTTCTTCGTGGGCAGGCGGTGCACCGTGGAGAGGTTCCACGTGCGGACCTGGACGGCGGGGCCGGTGCGTTCGATCTGGGTGTCGGCCCACTCGATCAGCTCGGCGGGTCCGCCCAGCCGCGCGTACGGCGACCGCAGCGGTGCGTCCGCCTCGGGTTCCTCCGCCGGGTGCAGGCGGGTCCGGTCGGGTTCGCCGTGCGCCTCGACGTGATAGGTGACCACGCCACCTCGCGGTGACCTGCCGTTCTCGACGGAGACCAGCCGAAGCACGCTCGTCCGGACACCCAGCAGCGCTTCGAGTGCCTCGTTGACGGGTTCGACGTGGTTCCAGAAGGGGGAGGCGACCGCGATCGCGTCCGTTCGGCCCGCGAACCCGCTGGGTGCGCTGACCAGCGCGATGATTGATCGTTCCGTCACGCGACCATCATCGCGGGCGGGTTCAACCGGATTTCAGTCCTCGAAGTCGCCGCTCGCCCGGCGGACCTTCGCGAGCAGGTCGGTGAGCTGCTCGGTCTGCCGGTCGGTCAGGCCCTTGAGCCCCAGGTTGACCTCGACGACCGCGGCGGTGGCCGCCTCCCGGCGCTGCAGGCCCGCGTCGGTGATCTCGACCAGCGTGGTGCGGCGGTCGGTCGGGTGCGGGGTGCGGCGGACCAGGCCGTCGTGCTCCAGCCGGTCGACGATGTTGGTGACGCTCGTGGGGTGCAGCTGCAGGCGCTCGCCCATGACCCGCATCGGCAGCGCGCCCTTGCGCGAGAAGTACAGCAGCACCAACGCCTCGTAGCGCGCGAACGTGAGACCGTGTGGTTTGAGGGCTGCGTCCACGGCGGACTGGATGATTTGCTGGACACGCATGACGCTCGTGACGGCGGCCATCGACGTGGACGGACCCACCCGGTCGTCCCACAGCTCGGCCGCGCGGGCGATCGGATCGAACGGCAGCGGTGTCATGGGCACCGAAGCTACCAGTCAGTACGCGCAGGGATCATCAGGGAGGCACGTGTGCTTGTCGCGTTCAGCGTCGCTCCGTCCGCATCGGACTCGTCGGGAAGCGTGGCCAAGGCGGTGGCCGAAGCCGTGCGCATCGTGCGGGAGTCGGGCCTGCCCAATGAGACGAACGCGATGTTCACCTTGATCGAGGGCGAGTGGGACGAGGTGATGGACGTGGTCAAGCGCGCGACGGAAGCCGTGCAGGCCAGCGCCCCGCGGGTCTCGCTCGTGCTCAAGGCGGACATCCGGACCGGCTACACGGGCCAGCTGCGGTCGAAGGTCGACCGGGTCGAGGAACACCTCGCCGACACGCCGTGACCGCCTCCTCGGATGGCCGAACGCTCTACGCCGGCTCGGTGAGCGGCACCGTGCGCACGCGTTCGCTGGGTTAGCGTGTCGGCGTGGACGCGAGACAGCTGTGGTTGAGGTTCGAGCCCTACCACGACGTCACGTACTTCACGCCCGAGTCCCGCGCCGCGACCGACGCGCTCGGCTGCAAGGGCGGCTGGATGGGCTACTTCGGCATGCGCGCGGCACCCCTGGGCGCGGCGTCCCCGGAGCTCGTGACGGCCGTCTTCTACAACTTCGCCCCGCGCATGGTGTCGCGCGCGCTGCCCGACGCGTGGGCGGTCGCGTCGCCCGCCGAGTTCCTGCGCGTGCGGTTGGAGGGCGTTGATCTCGCCCTGCGCCGGATGCTGGGCGACGTCGGCACCCCCGAGATCGCCGAGGCCGCGGCGTTGGCCCGCGAGGCGGCTTTGGCGGTGGACGTGGCCGGGCGCCCGTTGGCCGCGGCGAACCGTGCGCTGCCATGGCCCTCGTCGCCGCACCTGGCGCTGTGGCACGCCTGCACGATCTTGCGCGAGGCCCGCGGCGACGGACACGTGGCCGCTCTCGTGGCCCACGGCATCGGCCCGTGCCAAGCGCTTGCGCTCTACGCCCGCGAACACTCCCTCGACCCTGCCTACATGCGGACCGCACGCGGGTGGACCGTCGAGGAATGGGAAGCCGTTTCGGATCTGCCCGGCGACTTGGCCGCGGTGGAACGCGCGACCGACGCCGCCGCCATGACCCCGTGGGAGGCGTTGGGCGCTGCTCGCACGTCGCGGTTCATCGACCTGATGACACCGCTCGCACTACGTATCGCTTCGGCCAACGAGGCGATGCGCGTCAACCCGATGGCCCTGGACCCGGTCCGGGAACTAGCCGTGCCAGGATGGAACACGTGACAAGGCCTGATCCTCGCAAGACCGCCGCACTGTCCGCCGCTCTCTCCGGCGCCGTAGACCTCGGCGCCCTGAAGGCCCGAGCCGACGCCGCCCGCCAGGCCGCCGCCGCACCCGCCGCCGCTCCGGGTGCCGACAACGGGTCCGCGCCTTGGATCGTGGACGTCACCGAGGCCTCGTTCCAGGCCGTGGTCGAACAGTCCCTCCAGGTGCCGGTGGTGGTGCTGCTCGGCGCCTCCTACAGCCCGGAGTCACAGGCGCTGTCCGCGTCCCTCACCCGACTGGCCACCTCGTCCGGCGGCGCGTGGATCCTGGCGCGCGTCGACCTGGAACAGGCCCCGCGCATCGGCCAGGCGTTCGGCGTGCAGTCCGTGCCGACGACCGTGGCCGTCGCCGCGGGTCAGCCCATCGACGCCTTCGCAGGCCCGATCGCCGACACCGAGCTGTCGGCCTGGGTCGCGCGGCTGCTGGACGCACTGCGGGACCGGCTGCCCGGAATCCGGGCCGGTGAGGCACGGGCCGGTGCTCCCGCCGAGGAGGAGATCGTCGAGGACCCCCGGATCGTCGCGGCCGAGGAGGCCTTCGAGCGCGGGGACTACGCGGCGGCTCAGGAGTTCTACTCGCAGATCCTGGCCGTCGAGCCCGCCAACGAGCTGGCCAAGGAAGGGTTGGCGCAGGCTCGGTTCGCCGAGCGGGCCGAGTCGGTCGACCCCGCGGTGATCGCCAAGGCTGATGCGGCTCCGGACGACATCGACGCTCAGCTGGCGGCCGCTGATGCCCAGGTGGCGTTGCAGCAGGTCGAAGGGGCGTTCGCTCGGCTGGTCGACACCGTTCGGCGGGTTTACGGGGACGACCGGGATCGGGTTCGGCAGCACCTGGTCGGGCTGTTCGAGCTGTTCCCGGCGGACGATCCTCGGGTGGCCGCGGCTCGGCGGAACCTGGCTTCCGCGCTGTACTGACGGGCTAGGGGCGGCGGCGTTCCAGGAGGACGGTGTCGCGCCACTCGCCGTGGTGCTGCGCGATTCGTTCGCGTACGCCCACGGTTCGGAAGCCTGCCTTGTGGTGCAGGGCGATGCTGGCCCGGTTCTCCGGGAAGATCGACGACTGCAGCGTCCACAGGCCGTCGGCGTCGGCGGCGCCGACCTGGTGGTGCAGCAGGGTTTTGCCCACGCCTCGGCCTTGGAAGGCGTCGGCCACGTAGATGGACGTCTCGGCCACGCCCGCGTAGCACTCGCGGGCCGAGACCGGGGTGGCGGCGGCCCAGCCGGCGACGGTGCCGTCCACCTCGGCGATCCAGCGGTGGTCGGGGAGCCACTTGGACTCCAGGGTCCGGCGGGAGGGGACCTCGGTTTCGAAGGTGGCGTTGCCCGTGGCGATGCCTTCGCCGTAGATGCGGCGGACGTCCGGCCAGTCCGCGGCGGTCATGGCGCGCACGGAGACGCCGGCGGCCGGGCGGAGCGAGCCGCGGGTGAGCGCTCCCATGACGGCGTCCGCGGCGTGCGGGAGGCCGGTGCAGCACGCGGGGTTCACGGTGACGAGGGTGGTGGTGCCTTCGCGTTGCACGTGGACGAAGCCGACCTCGGCCAGTTTGCGGACGTGGTGGGAGCAGGTGGACTGGCTCACGCCCAGCAGCGTGGTCAGCTCGCCCACGGTGACCGGGCCCGGCGCCGAGGCCACGTGGTGGAGCAGGCGGACGCGCGTCGGGTCGGACAGGGTCGCGAACCACGACGCGTAGGTTGCGGCTTCATCGGTCAGCACCTGGCGAGTATCGACGTGCGTCGATGGAATTATCAAACCGAATACTTCTTGACGCAGTACGAGGAGCCGCGGAAGAAGCCGTCGCCGAAGGCTTCCACGCGGGCGAAGCCGGACGGGACGGCTTTGCCGTTCACGTCGGCGGCGATGAGGCTGTTGTCGGCCAGGAGCTCGGCCACGGCCTCGTCCAGGTCGCCGGGGGACAGTCGCAGGCCCGCGGGCGGGTCCGGGTGGTTCGTGAGGCCCGCCCAGGCGCCGGTCAGGCAGGCGGTGCGCTGGCCCGCGGCATCGTCGTCGAGGCGGAAGCCGGTCGCGTGCTGGATCGACAGGCTGAAGCGGGAGGCGATCACGGCGAACGCCGCGAAGTCGCCGATGCCGCCCTTCGTGCCCTTCTTCGGGGGCGTGCCGATCTTGACCAACGACGGCAGGTCGAGCTGGATCTGGTTGGTGGCCGGGCAGAACGACGCGGGGGACGTGGTCTGGGCGTCGGGGCACGACTTGACGCCCTCCCGGTCGAAGGCCGGGAAGGCCGCGCCGGTCGACCGGTAGGCGCCGCGGAGGGACTCCTCCAGCGCCTTTAGGTACTTGTCCTGGTTGACCTGCGCGTTGCCGCGGCCCTGGCCCTGGTCCTTGTCGGAGAGGTCGAACGGGCGCTCGGTGATGCGCTTGTTGATCTCGGCTTCGTTCATCTCGGCGCACCGGGTGGCGCCGAGGGTGAAGCCGAACTGGAACGCGGAGACGCGGTCGAACGCGCTGCCGTGGGCGCCCTGCTTCTCGAAGGACGTGCCCGCCGAGTCGCGGATGAAGAACATCGTCTGCAGGACCTGGTTCAGGCCCTCTCCGGTGGACAGCTCGAAGTGCTTGGCCTTGTTCTCGGCGATCCAGCGCATGAAGACGCCGGTGTAGCAGTCGGCCTGCTGCTCCTTGACGATCGACGGGGTGTTGGGGCCGATGTTCGAGGCCGCGCCGAGCTTGTACTGGACAGCGTGGCCCATCTCGTGCGCGAGCACGGTGACGACGGCCATGGGGCCGAAGGTGTCCTTCAGCATCGGGAGGAGCTCGCCGCGGTCCCACGTGATGCTGTCGTCGAGAGCGCAGTAGAAGGCGTTGGCGATGCCCGCGGTGTCGATCTTGCAGACCTGGACGCCCTTGCCGTTGGAGTCGTAGGAGAGGAAGCGCTTCACCGGTTCGAACGTCTTGCCGGGGAACGAGTTGGGGATCTCGGCCTTCCAGAACTCCTGGACGTCGGCGAGGGTGTTGATGGCCAGCTGGTCCATCTCGCCGCCGTCGCCGTTCTCCACGCTCAGGTCGGCGGCCGGCACGCCCCGCCTGGGGCCTGACGGGCCGTTGGAGATCTCCAGGCCCGCGACCTTCCTGGGGTCGGGACGTTCGCCCTTCGGTGCGCCCTCGATGACCGATCCGCACGCGGTCAGGGCTGCGGCCGCGGCCAGCGCGACGGCGATTCGTCCGATCCCCATGAGGCCGAACCCTACTAAGCGCGGTTCACGCACGTGACGCAAGGACCAGTGGCCAAACGTGAAACCGGCTCACCCTCTGGGGTGATTTCAAGACTGTGCGGACTCGTTTTCGTTGTCTCACCGATGTTTCGGAGCGCACAGTCCCACCCTGCAAGCCTTCGGTGTGGAAGGAGTTTGGCGGTATGGGTAGAACGCGCTGGGCACGCTTCGCAGGGGTGCTCGGTATCGGTGCCGTGGGTGCTGGTGCCCTCCTCTTCGGCATGTCCCAGGGAGCGCTGGCAGCATCGTTCGCGGTGTCCGGCCAAGATTTCAAGGTGTCCGCCGACTCCCTGGACGGCAAGGGATTCGTCCAGTTCGGTGGGGTGGACGCGGGTGCCGGAAAGGTGCACGTCGTCGCGGTCAGCGGCTTCAAGACGGCCTCGCTGAACAAGTTCTGTCAGTCGGTGTTCGTCGCCAACATGCCGATCGTGGGCGATGTGACGATGCGCATCACCGCGGACGGGGTCGGCGGCATGTCGGCCGACAACCTGGTCGTCAACCTCACCGATCTCTCCGGTGACCTGGAGCTGGGTGCTCCGGACATCGGCGTGGACGCGAGCAAGACCACCAAGGGACCGGACGGCCTGCGCGGCCTGCCGGGCTCGTTCGGTCTGCAGGCCGACTCGGCGAAGATCACCGGGCTCAAGCAGACCGCGTGGTCCACCACGGCTCAGACCATCAGGTTCAAGGGCATGAACCTGACCATTCGCCAGGGACAGCAAGAGTGCTTCTGAGGGTCTGGCGCAGCTTCACCGCGTGGCGACGTGGCCGGCCCTTCTGGGCCGGCCTGTTCGTAGCCGTGGGCGCGCTCATCATCCTGTTCCCGCCGTACGCCAACCTGAAGTTCGGCGACATGATCATCTCGATCCAGACGCTCGGTGGCGTGTCCGCGCTGCTGATCGGCGTGTTGCTGGCTTTGTGCGCGGTGGCGTTGTGGGTGGCGCCCAAGTTCCGGCTCGCGTCGGGCATCGTCACGGTGCTGCTGTCGCTGGTCGCGCTCGTCGTGACCAACCTCGGCGGCTTCCTCTTCGGCACCCTCTTCAGCCTGCTCGGTGGGGCGCTGGCGGTGGCGTGGACGAACGATCCCAAGAAGCCGAAGAAGACGAAGAACGGCCCCGAGCCCACCCAGAGGGTCCAACCCACATGATGCGAACACAGCCGATGGCCGCGGTCGCCATGGTCGCGGTCCTGGCGCTGCAACCGCCGTCGAGCACAGAGCCGCCGCCCGCTTCGAGCAGCTCACCGGTTCCGACCACCACCAGTTCGGAACCGCCGCCCGCGTCGAGCAGCAGCGCCACTCCACCGCCGGCGTCGTCGTCATCCGTGCCGACCCCACCGCCGAGCACGGAGTCGTCCACGGCGCCGGCACCCCCGCCACCGGCCCCTGCCCCGGTGGCGGGCGGAGGGCGGGAGTGGACGCTCAAGGCGTCACGGCTGGAGCTCAACGGCCTCAACTTCGTCGGGGTCGTCGACTCGGTGCTGAACGGTCAGGTCATCAAGGTCCTGAAGTTCACGACGAGCGACATGAAGATCAGGGACCTGGTGCAGACCGCCGAGGTCTCGCCGGGCGTCAAGCTCATCACCGCGGCCCGCGCGGGCAGCATCTCCACGGTGAACCTGAAGCCGTTCAACGGAGGCTCGAAGGAACCGCCGCCGCTGATCGAGCTGTTCACGATCCAGCTGAAGGGCAACCTGGACTTCCTCGGCATCAAGATCCCGGTCGACTACACGGCCGCCCACCCGCCGCCGCTGAACGTGCCGCTGGTCGCGTTCACCGACGTCACGGTGCGCAACACCGACCTCAAGGGCGGCAACCTCACGATTCCGGGCGCGCAGATCTCCATCGTGTCCAACCAGGTATCGGCCGAACGGCGTTGATGAAGGGAACCTTCCTCCACCTGAGGTGGAGGAAGGTTCCCTTCATCCATGTCCAGGAGCGGGTCAGAGACCGCACTTCTTCGGGCCCTCGAACACGCCCTCGCGGAACCGCGCCACCCGCTGGAACCCCGGATCCACCGCGTTCTGGCCGCGCGCGTCACGGGCCGCGTAGTCGTACCGCAGCAGCACGGTCACGGCCTCGTCGAAGTCACCCGGCGACAGCCCGAACCCGCCCTGACGCTGGAACACCGCGCCCGTGTAGGCCCCGGCCAGGCACAACGCCGCGGCGGAGGCGGTCGCGCCCTCGGTCGGCTTGCCCTGCACGGCCAGCTCGGCCAGCGCGTACCGGGTGGCGATCAGCGTGCCGGTCGCGTAGTCGCCGAGCTGCTTGTGCAGCAACGGCAGCTCGCCCTGCGTGTCGATCTTGATCGTCTTGTCCGCCGGGCAGAAGGCGACCGGCCCCTGGTCACCCGAGCAGTTCGGCTCGATCTGGGACGCCTCGGCGCGCGGTGACTGCCACGTCTTGCCCGCGGAGGTGGCCAGGGTCTTGAAGTAACCGTCCAGGTCGGGCGTCACCGACTCCAGCATCTCCGAGAACGGCAGGTTGCCGCCGTTCGCGCGGTCGGTGACGGTGGTGAAGGCCCGCTGGGTGAACGTGCGGTTCTGCACCGACATCGCCCCGCAGAACTTGGCGCCCTGCTCGTAGCCGTCCTGGAAGGCCGCCACGCGGTCGAACGCGCTGCCGTGCGCCTGCTGGTCCTCCGGGGAGGTGCCGACCGGGTCGCGGAACGTGATCAGCGCGCCGAGCGCCTTGTCCAGGGCGTCGGTGCCGACTTCGAGGCGCTGCGACTTGCCGTCGGTCACGCTGCGCACGAACGAGCCGGCGAAGCAGTCGGCCTGGGCCTCGGTGAGGATCGTCGGGTACTTCTCCGGGTCGCGGCGCTCGGCCTCGGGCGTGATGCCCATGCGGTTCTGCACCGCGTGGCCGATCTCGTGGGCCAGCACGACGACCACGGCGGCCTCGCCGAAGCGGTCCTGCAGCACCGGGAGCAGCGACGCGCGGTCCCAGGCGATGGCGTCGGCGGCCGGGCAGTAGAAGGCGTTGCCCTCCACGTCGGCGGCCTTCTGGGTGCACGGCGGCGGCTTCGCGGTGGCGTCCTGCGTGTCGACCGAGTAGTAACCGCCGGTCAGCGACTTCCACGGCTTGTTGAACGTCTGCGGGAAGGTCTTCTTCCAGAAGTCGTCGATGTCGGTGAGCGCGGTCGCGGCCAGCTTGTCGATCGGGCCGTTGTCCGTGCCGCGGACCTGCACGGTCTCGGTGGACGCCTCCTTCTTCACCACCTTGGCGGCACGGGGACGCCCTGGGACCTGTGCGGTGCAGCCCACCGCGAGCAGGGCGGTGGCGACGATCAGCGCGATGCTCCGGTGCCGCATGGACCCATTGTGCCTGTCGGTCGGCTTGAGGGGCGTCCTACTCGTCGAACTCAGGCGCATACAGAGGCCAACGTGCGGCGGGCTGATCGGGTTCACCGAGCCGGAGTCCGCCGATCGACCTACCTTTCCACCTGTGCGCGCATTGTTCTGCGCCCTGGTGCTCCTGCTCGGCCCTCCCACCGGGGCCGATCCGGTGCTGCCCGGCTGCACCGGGGGCATCGCGCCGGACCCGCGCCACGGCGTGATCACCGGTCCCGGCACCGTCGGCACCACCGTCAAGGCGATCCCTCAGGGCGTGTACGACCTGTCGGTCTGGGCGGGCAGCGCCAGGCCGGGACCGGCGACCGCGGTCGGGCTGCGGTTCCTCGACCGCGACAACGTCCAAACCGGACACACGTACGCTCGGTGGCCGCAACAGGACAAGCGGTACAACAGTTACGGCATGATCGCGCCGCAGAACGCCGTCACCGTCCGGTTCTTCGCCACCACGACGACGGAAGTCCACTGGGACTGCGTGTTCCTCCGCGTCTCCGCCTACGAGCTCAGCCTCGAACACGCGGCGGACCAGCTGAAAGCCACCATCACCAACACGGGCGACCTGCCGCTGACGGGCCTGCGGCTCACCGTCTCCGGGTGCGCGGACTTCCCGCCGTTCGACCTGAAGGAGCAGGTCGTCCGCACCTGCGCCGGCAGCCCTCCGGCGACCGCGACGGTGTCCGGCGCGCTCTACTGGAACGGAGCGCTGCCGGACAGGTCAGTCAGCCTCCCCGAGCACGCCGGGCTCCTCGGGAACCAGCCACAGCACGCCCGAGGGCGGTAGTTGCAGCACCGCGGAGTACGGCCGCCCGTGCCACGGCGCGGCCTCGGCTTCGACGCCACCGAGGTTGCCCACCCCGGAACCGCCGTAGTGCGCGGCGTCGGTGTTGACGAGCTCCTTCCACCGCCCCGCGGACGGCAGCCCGACGCGGTAGTCGTGGTGCGGCATCCCGGCGAAGTTGGCCACGCACGCGAGCGTCGAGCCGTCCTCACCGATCCGCAGGAACGACAGCACGTTGCCGCCGGAGTCGTTCGCGTCGATCCACTGGAACCCCTCGGGCGTCACGTCGTGCGAGAACAACGCCGCCGCCGTCCGGTACACCGAGTTCAGGTCGCGCAGCAACGACTGGATGCCCTGGTGCAGACCGCCCTGCTCGACCAGGTGCCAGTCCAGCGACCGCGACTCCGACCACTCCTGCCGCTGCCCGAACTCGCCGCCCATGAACAGCAGCTGCTTGCCCGGATGCGCCCACATGAACGCGAGCAGCGACCGCACCCCGGCGGCCTTGTTCCAGTCGTCGCCCGGCATCCGCGTCCACAGCGAGCCCTTGCCGTGCACCACCTCGTCGTGCGACAGCGGCAGCACGAAGTTCTCGCTCCACGCGTACACCAGCGAGAACGTCATCTCGTTGTGGTGGAACGACCGGTGGATCGGCTCGCGCGACAGGTAGTGCAGCGTGTCGTGCATCCAGCCCATGTTCCACTTGAACCCGAACCCGAGGCCGCCCAGGTGCGTGGGCCGCGTGACGCCCGGCCACGCCGTCGACTCCTCGGCGATCATCACGACACCGGGGTGACGGCGGTACACGGTCGCGTTCAGCTCCTGCAGGAACCGCACCGCGTCGAGGTTCTCCCGGCCACCGAACTCGTTCGGCAGCCACTGGCCCTCCGGCCGTGAGTAGTCGAGGTAGAGCATCGACGCGACGGCGTCCACGCGCAGACCGTCGAGGTGGAACTCCTCGACCCAGTACAGCGCGTTCGCCACGAGGAAGTTGCGGACCTCGTTGCGCCCGAAGTCGAAGACGTACGTGCCCCAGTCGAGCTGCTCGCCGCGGCGGGGGTCGGCGTGCTCGTACAGCGCCGTGCCGTCGAACTTCGCGAGCGCCCAGGCGTCCTTCGGGAAGTGCGCGGGCACCCAGTCGACGAGCACACCGATGCCGCGCTGGTGCAGTGTGTCGACGAAGTACCGGAAGTCGTCCGGCGAGCCGAACCGCGAGGTCGGCGCGTAGTACGAGGTGACCTGGTAGCCCCACGAGCCGCCGAACGGGTGCTCGGCGATCGGCAGCAGCTCCAGGTGCGTGAAGCCCATGTCCTCGCAGTAGTCGGCGAGCTCGGTCGCGAGCTCCCGGTAGCCGAGACCGGGCTTCCACGAGCCGAGATGCACCTCGTAGATCGACATCGGCGCGTTGGCCCACTGGGTGGCCTCGCGCCGCGCCTCCCACTCGGCGTCGCCCCACTGGTACTCGGAGCGCGTGACGACCGAGGCGGTCTGCGGCGGCGTCTCCGTCGCGAACGCCATCGGGTCGGCCTTCTCGTGCCACACGCCGTCCGCGCCGAGGATGCGGAACTTGTACCGCGTGCCCACCGGGACGTTCGGTAGGAACACTTCCCACACGCCGCTGGACCCCATGGAGCGCAACGGGTTCGCGCGTCCGTCCCAGCCGTCGAAGTCACCCGTCACCCGCACGCCGCGCGCGTTCGGCGCCCACACCGCGAACGAGACACCGGTGACGTCACCGGAAGCCGTTTCGTAGCAACGGACATGCGCGCCGAGCACGTCCCACAGCCGTTCGTGGCGGCCCTCGCCGATCAGGTGCAGGTCCAGCTCGCCGACGGTCGGCAGCCACCGGTACGGGTCGTCGACCTCGACCGTGTGGTCGCCGTAGGACACCAGCAACCGGTAGTCGCCGGGAGCCTCGGGCAGCTCGCCCTCGAACAACGCGTCGGCGATGCGCGGCAGCTCGACCTGCTTGTCACCCCACGACACCGCGACCGACGTCGCGCCGGGCCGCAGCGCCCGCGCGATCACCTGGTCGCCGGCGGTGTGCACGCCGAGCACCGAGTGCGGGTCGTGGTGGGCACCGGACAGGAGCCGGTCCAGGTCGGCCTTCACGGCTACTCTCCTCCGCTCGTCATCCGGGCGATCGACGACAGCGGAACCGTCAACCACTCCGGCCTGTTGGCGTGCTCGTAGGCGACCTCGTAGACCGCCTTGTCCAGCTCGAACGCGCGCAGCAGGTGCGCGTTGTCCCGCGGGTCGGCCGCGACCTCGGCGTACCCGTCGCAGAACGCCGCCCGGTTGCGCTTCGTCCACTCCATCGCGCGGTAGGCGAGCTGGTCGTCGTCGGGCTGACCGATCAGCAGCTGGCGTGCCGCGTAGTCGAACGACCTCAGCATCCCCGCCACGTCCCGCAACGGCGACTTCAGCGCGTTGCGGGCCTCGACGCTGGCCGCCGGCTCGCCCTCGAAGTCGATCAGCAGCCAGCCGTGCACGGTCCGCAGCACCTGGCCCAGGTGCAGGTCGCCGTGGATGTGCTGGATCGGGACGGCCCCGATGTGCTCGCGGGCGCCCTCGAACGCCTGCCGCAGCGGGTCCTCGTAGCGGGCCAGCTCCGGCACCGACTCCAGCACGACGTCGAGCCGCTGCTGCATGCCCGAGATGGCCTGGTCGACCGCGTCCTCGTCGGCCAGGCGCGTGCCGAGCGCCTCGGCGAGGTCGGCGTGCACCTGCGCCACCGCGTGACCCAGGCGGCAGGCCTCGCCCGCGAAGTCGCCGCCGACCTCGAACGCGTGCAGGTCCGCCTCGGCCATCAGGTCGCGGACGGACGTCTTGGCCATGTCCCAGCCCTCGACCGCGTCCGGCAGGAACTCCTGCAGCATCGCGAGCGTGACCGGTTCGCCGTCGAGGTCGGTCGAGATCGACCCGAGCGGCTGCGCGATGTGCTCGCAGCCGACGGACCGCAACGCCCGGTGTATCACCAGGTCGCGGTTCTCGCCGCGGGCGAGCTTGCGGAAGATCTTCAGGATGTACTGCTGGCCGTAGATCAGCGACGTGTTGGACTGCTCGACGCCGATCGGTCGCCCGCGCAGGCCGGAACGCAGCTCCGTGCCCGGCTCGTGCGCGAAGACGATGCCGTCCGCGTCGTGCCCGGACGCGATCCGGTCGAGCAGCACGCCGTTGTGGTCGGGGTCCAGCAAAACGTCCCAGGCGCCCGTGCTCAGGCTGAGCGCGCCCTGGTAGCTCTCGGTCCGCCCGGGCTGCTCCACCTCGAAGATCACGTGGACCAGGTCGCCGTTCACCACCGTCGTCCTCAGTGGACGGACGGCGGTGATCGGCTGGTCCTTGCCGCCGAACCACCTGGCTGCCGGGAGCAGATCGGGCAGTGAGGCGACCAGCTTGTCGACTAGTTCGTGGGGATCGATCATGCGCGGGTTCACCTCATCTCGCTGTCGTCGCCCGCCTCTACCAGCTGGAACCAGTAGAAACCGTGACCGGGAAGGGTCAACAGGTACGGGAGTTCCCCGATCGAGGGGAACTTGACACCTCCTGTGAGCTCCAGCGGCGTGTAGTCGCGGTGCTCGGAGAGGTCCAGCTCGACGGGTTGCGGGAAGCGCGACAGGTTGTTCACGCAGAGCACGATGTCCTCGCGCCCGTCCGGTCGCTTCCACAACCGCTTGTAGGCGAGCACGCTCGGGTTCGAGCCGCCGAGCTCGGTGAAGTCGCCCTCCGCGAACGCGTGGTGCTGCTTGCGCACCTCGATCATCCGGCGGGTCCAGTTGAGCAATGACGACGAGTTGTTGAGCTGCGCCTCGACGTTCAGGCCCTGGTAGCCGTAGACCGGGTCCATGATCACCGGCAGGTAGATCCGGCCGGGGTCGCAACTGCTGAAGCCCGCGTTGCGGTCCGGCGTCCACTGCATCGGGGTGCGCACGGCGTCGCGGTCGGCGAGCCAGATGTTGTCGCCCATGCCGATCTCGTCGCCGTAGTAGAGGACGGGCGAACCGGGCAGTGACAACAGCATCGCGGTGAAGAGCTCGTGCTGGTTGCGGTCGTTCTCCAGCAACGGCGCCAGACGCCTTCTGATGCCGATGTTGGCCTTCATCCGCGGATCCTTGGCGTACTCCGCGTACATGTAGTCACGTTCCTCGTCCGTGACCATCTCCAGCGTCAGCTCGTCGTGGTTGCGCAGGAAGATGCCCCACTGGGCGTTCTCGGGGATGGCCGGCGTCTGCGCCAGGATCTCCGAGATCGGGAACCGCGACTCGCGCCGCACCGCCATGAAGATGCGCGGCATCAACGGGAAGTGGAACGCCATGTGGCACTCGTCGCCGCCGATCTCCGGGTCACCGAAGTACTCGACCACGTCCGACGGCCACTGGTTCGCCTCGGCGAGCAGCACCCGGCCGGGGTACTCGTCGTCGACGACCTTGCGGCAGCGCTTGAGGAACTCGTGCGTGCGCGGCAGGTTCTCGCAGTTCGTGCCCTCCTCCTCGAAGAGGTACGGCACGGCGTCGAGGCGGAACCCGTCGATGCCGAGGTCGAGCCAGAACCGCAGGACGTCGAGCATCGCCTCCTGCACGTCCGGGTTCTCGTAGTTGAGGTCCGGCTGGTGGCTGAAGAAGCGGTGCCAGAAGAACTGCCCGCGCACCGGGTCGTACGTCCAGTTCGACGTCTCCGTGTCGACAAAGATGATCCGCGCGTCGGCATAGCGCGAGTCGTCGTCGCTCCACACGTAGTACTCGCCGTAGGGGCCGTCGGGGTTCTGCCGCGACTCCTGGAACCACGGGTGCGCGTCGGAGGTGTGGTTGAGCACCAGGTCGGTGATCACGCGGATCCCGCGCCGGTGCGCCTCCTCCAGCAGGTACACGAAGTCCTCGACGGTGCCGAACTCCGGCAGCACCGCGCGGAAGTCGCTGATGTCGTACCCGCCGTCGCGCAGGGGAGAGGCGTAGAACGGCGGCAGCCAGAGGCAGTCGACGCCGAGCCACTCCAGGTAGTCCAGGCGGGAGGCGAGTCCTCGCAGGTCGCCGGTGCCGTCACCGTTGGAGTCGCTGAACGCGCGGACCAGGACCTCGTAGAAGACGGCGCCCTTGAACCAGTTCGGGTTCTCCAGCGCGGGCTTGGCCGACTTGAAGTCCTCCGCCTGCGGCTCGACGAGCATCCCGTCGGCGTCGACGGCCTCACCGGTGTGCGGGACCCCTGCCAACCCCAGTGCCGCGTCGGGACGGGTGTCTTCGTTCATGATCTCCCACCTCGTCGGGGTGTTGAGGCCGTGAGCGGTTCCCGTCCTCAGCGCGACGGAACCGCTCACGACCTAGCTGAAGCGGCGCTGCAGGCTCACGACGTGCGCGGTGGCACGCCACGGCTCAAGCCGGACGTAGTTGGCCTGACCCCAGTCCCACGTCTCGCCGGTGACCTCGTCGTGCGCGATCACCCGCTCGTGCCAGTCGAACCCGAGCGCGGGCAGGTCGAGGTACAACGTCCCCTCCTGCGCGTTGTTCGGGTCGAGGCTGACGACGACCACCACCGTGTCGCCCGTCTCCGGGTCGCGCTTCGAGTACGCGACCATCGCGTCGTTGTCCGTGTGCTGGAACTTCAGCGTGCGCATCTGATGGAGTGCCGGATGCGCCTTGCGGATGTGGTTGAGCTTGCGCAGCCACGGTTCGAGACTGCGTCCGTCTGCCAGTGCGCGCGCGTAGTCGCGTGGCCGCAGCTGGTACTTCTCGGAGTTGAGGTACTCCTCGCTGCCGGGCTTCACGGCTTCGTGCTCGAACAGCTCGTAGCCGCTGTACACGCCCCACGACGGCGAAAGCGTCGCCGCGAGAGCCGCCCTCAGGGCGAACATGCCGGGACCGCCGTGCTGCAGCGACTCGTGCAGGATGTCCGGCGTGTTCACGAAGAGGTTCGGCCGCGCCTCGTCCCAGTGGTCGCGGAGGTCCTCGCCGAACTCGATCAGCTCCTGCTTGCCCGTCCGCCAGGTGAAGTACGTGTAGGACTGGGTGAAGCCGAGCTTGGCCAGGCCGTAGAGCCGGGCGGGACGGGTGAAGGCCTCGGACAGGAACAGCGCGTCCGGGTAGGCCTCCTTGACCTTCCAGATCAGCCAGTGCCAGAAGTCCGGCGGCTTGGTGTGCGGGTTGTCGACCCGGAAGATCCGCACCCCGTGCTCGGCCCAGTACAGGACCACGCGCAGCACCTCGTGGTAGAGGCCCTGCGGGTCGAGGTCGAAGTTGATCGGGTAGATGTCCTGGTACTTCTTGGGCGGGTTCTCCGCGTACGCGATGCTGCCGTCCGGGCGGGTGGTGAACCACTCCGGGTGCTTGAGGACCCACGGGTGGTCCGGTGCGCACTGCAACGCGAAGTCGAGCGCCACTTCCAGCCCGAGGTCCTTCGCGCGTTCGACGAGCGCGTCGAAGTCCTCGATCGTGCCGAGCTGCGGGTGGATCGCGTCGTGGCCGCCCTCGTCCGAGCCGATCGCCCACGGGGAACCGGTGTCCTCGGGGCCGGCGACGAGCGTGTTGTTGGGACCCTTCCGGTTCACTCGCCCGATCGGGTGGATCGGCGGGAAGTAGACGACGTCGAAGCCCATCGCCGAGACCCGGTCGAGCTCCTTGGCCGCCGTGGCGAACGTGCCGTGCACCGCCTGGCCGGTCTCGTCGATCCCGCCGGTGCTGCGCGGGAAGAACTCGTACCACGAGCCGTAGGCGGCCTTCTTGCGGTCGCACCAGATCTTGTGCGTCTTGCCCTTGGTGATCAGCTCGCGCACGGGGTGCTCGAACATCACCTTCTGGACCTCGTCGGCCATCGCGGGCGCGACGCGTTCGTTCAGCGGCCGGTCCTCGTCACGCAGCGCTTCCGCGGCGGACATGAGGAGTGCTCGCTCCTGCCTCCGATCGGGTCGCCTTGCCACCCGATCGAGCAGCTGCGCGCCGATTTCAAGATCGTTCGCGAGATCGCCGGGACCCTGTCCCGCCGCGATCTTCACCTCGACGGCGTGGTTCCAGGTGCCCCACGGGTCACTCCACGCGTCGATCCGGAACGTCCACGCGCCCTCCGCGTCGGGCACGACCGTCGCACCCCACCGGTCGAGGCCGATGCCGACCTCGTGCATTCTCGTCTGGCGGGCGACCCGGTCGTTCGGTCCGCGCCACGTGACTGTCGCGGCGAGCTTGTCGTGCCCCTCGCGCCAGACCGTCGCCTGGACCGGAACGTGTTCTCCCACAACGGCTTTCGCTGGATATCTACCAGCGGAGACCACCGGGGAGACATCGTCGATACCGAGCCGTCCACTCATCGGCAGCGCCCTTCCGCCGTGTCGGTCCGCGTCGCCCGCAATCCTGCCTTGCTCGATCAAGGCGCCTGTCAGCGGGTTACCCCTTGTAGATCCGTACCCAACTGATGTCGATCGCACACCTCGACCGCACCGCGTGTCCAGGGCCAGTAGCCAACATGTGGGCACTCCCGTCCTCTCGATTGGACCGATCGCGAGGTACTACCCGCGCTTCACGGCCCCGTTGGGTACCGTCCGCGCGTGAACAACAGGCTTGGCGACCGCTACGTCCTGCTCGATCAGCTCGGCGCCGGGGCGATGGGCGTCGTGTGGCGCGCACGCGACGAACTCCTGCACCGGGACGTGGCGGTCAAGCAGCTGCTCCTGAACGACGTGCAGACGCACGAGGTCCAGGAGGCCATTCAACGCGCGATGCGTGAAGCGCGCATTGCCGCGCGGTTGCAGCACCCGAACGCGATCGGCGTGTTCGACGTCGTGGTCGACAACGGCAAGCCGTGCCTGGTCATGGAGTACCTGCCGTCCCGCAACCTCTCCGCGATCCTGGAGGAGCGCGGGCCGATGCCCCCGGTCGAGGCGGCCAGGATCGGCTCGCTGGCCGCCGGTGCGCTGGCCGCCGCGCACACCGCCGGGATCGTGCACCGCGACATCAAGCCCGGCAACGTCCTCATTGGACGCGACGGCGCGGTCAAGATCACCGACTTCGGCATCTCGCGGGCGCTGGGCGACGTGGCGGTGACCAAGACCGGCATGCTCGCGGGCACGCCCGCCTACCTCGCGCCGGAGCTCGCCCGCGGAGCCGAGCCCGCGCCGCCGTCGGACGTGTTCTCGCTCGGCGCGACGATCTACGCGATGACCGAGGGCGAGCCGCCGTTCGGGCGCAGCACCAACGACCTGGGCCTGCTCTACAAGGTCGCGCGCGGCGAGACCCGCCCGCCGATGCGGTCGGGCCCGCTCACGCCCCTGCTCGTGCGGCTGCTCGCCAACGAGCCGTCGCAGCGGCCGACCGCGGCCCAGGCGGCCGAGGAGCTCAAGGCGATCGCGGCCGGCCACGTCGTGCCCGCCACCGCCGTGATCCCTCCGCGCCCGATGACGCCGCCGGTCGGCACCGCCGTGATGCCGTCGTCCGGTCCCGGCACCCAGACCGCGCGCCCGATGCCTCCGCAGGGCCCGCGCACCCGGCCGCCCGCGCCGCCGCGCGAACCCGAGTACGAACCCGAACCGGAGCCGAAGAAGAACCGGGGCCTGGCCATCGCGGCCTCGATCCTCGCGGTGCTGCTGGTCGCGGGCCTGGCGTACGCCCTCATCCAGAGCATGGGCGGCAAGGACGACAACGGCGCCGCTCCCAGCACCTCGACGTCGAAGACGCCCTCGCAGACCCAGCCCACCGTCGCCCGCCCGACCACGACCACCCCGCAGCCGACGACCGAGAAGCCGACGTCGTCGCAGGGCTACCCGAGCCAGACGTCGGCACCGCCCGCGACCAAGTTCACGAAAGCCCAGGTCACGCAGTTCGTGCAGCAGCACTACGCGAAGCTGCCGCAGAACGTGAAGGCCGCCCTCGCCGACTGGGACCCGGACAACGCGCCGAACGAGAGCTCCGAGAAGGCGTACTGGGGCGACTACTCCAAGGTCGCGATCAAGGGGAGCCCGCTGGTCACGTCGTCCGACGACGGCACCTTCCAGGCCACGACGGCCCTGCAGCTGACCGGGACGGACAACAAGACCACCACCGAGGAGCACACGCTCAAGATCTCCGGCACGGGCGACAAGCTCCTCATCACCAAGGAGGACCGGGGCTGAGCCCGAACCCGTATCGGCAGGTCAAGGCCCGTCCCCGTCTTGACCGGTTCTGCAAGTCGTTGCAGGTGTGAGCGGGAACGTTGTCAGGCCTGCGGGGGTGGCAGGTAAGTTGCCTCGTCATGCGAGCACTTCGCCGGTTCACCGTCCGAGCCAGTCTGCCGGAGCCCCTGTCCGCGCTGAGCACGCTCGCCACCAACCTGCGCTGGACGTGGCATCCGCCGACGCAGGAACTCTTCGCCTCGATCGACTCACGCGTCTGGTCCGAGGTCGGTGGCGACCCGCTGCGCCTGCTCTCCGTCGTCGACGCCGGAAAGCTGGAGGCCCTCGCGAGAGACGAGCAGTTCCTGCTCAGGCTGCACGCTCTCGCGTCCGATCTCGAACGCTACGTCGAGGGGCCGCGGTGGTACCAGCGGCGCCAGGACGAGATCGCCCAGCGCCGTGAGCACGGTGCCACCAATGACACCCCGTTGCCGACGAGCGTCGCCTACTTCTCGATGGAGTTCGGCGTGCACGAGGCGTTGCCGAACTACTCCGGCGGCCTCGGCATCCTCGCCGGCGACCACCTCAAGGCCGCGTCCGACCTGGGCGTTCCGCTGATCGCGGTCGGCCTGCTCTACCGGTCCGGGTACTTCCGGCAGTCGCTGTCGCTCGACGGCTGGCAGCAGGAGCACTACCCGTCGCTCGACCCGCGCGGGCTGCCGCTGGAGCTGCTCACCGAGCCGTCCGGGCTGCCGTTGCTCGTGCACGTGGCCATGCCGGGCGACCGGATGCTGCGCGCCAAGATCTGGCGGGCGCGGGTCGGCCGGGTGCCGCTGCTGCTGCTCGACTCCGACGTGGAGCAGAACGACGAGGACCTGCGCGGCGTCACCGACCGGCTCTACGGTGGCGACCAGAACCACCGCATCCGCCAGGAGATCCTCGCGGGCATCGGCGGCGTGCGGGCCGTCCGCACGTTCTGCGAGCTCACCGGGCACCCGCAGCCGGAGGTCTTCCACACCAACGAGGGCCACGCGGGCTTCCTCGGCCTGGAGCGGATCCGCGAGTACATCACCAACGACGGCCTCGACTTCGACCAGGCGCTGACCGCCGCCCGTGCCGGTGCGGTGTTCACCACGCACACGCCGGTGCCCGCGGGCATCGACCGGTTCCCAGTCGACCTGGTCCAGCACTACTTCGGGGCCGAGCAGCTCGTGCCCGGCGTGAACACCCAGCGCATCCTCGCGCTCGGTGCCGAGGACAACCCCGGCATGTTCAACATGGCCCACATGGGCCTGCGGCTCGCCCAGCGCGCGAACGGCGTGTCCAAACTGCACGGTGAGGTCAGCCGGGACATGTTCCGCGGCCTGTGGCCGGGCTTCGACGCCACCGAGGTGCCGATCGGGTCGGTCACCAACGGCGTGCACGGGCCGACGTGGGCCGCGACCGAGATGAGCAAGCTGCTCGGCGCGTCCGAAGCGGACAACCACAACTCCAGCCTCGGGCTCGGCTCGTTCCAGCCGGTCACCGACGCGGGCCTGTGGGAGCTGCGCAGCACCCTGCGCGGCCGCCTGGTCACCGAGGTCCGCAGGCGGCTGCGCGAGTCGTGGCTGCAGCGCGGCGCGTCGGCGCTGGAGCTGGGCTGGACCGACTCGGTGTTCGACCCCGGCGTGCTGACCGTCGGTTTCGCCCGCCGCGTGCCGACCTACAAGCGCCTCACGCTGATGCTGCGCGACCCGGAGCGGCTGCGGTCGTTGCTGCTGCACCCGGAACGGCCGGTGCAGCTGGTCGTGGCGGGCAAGTCGCACCCCGCCGACGACGGCGGCAAGGCGCTGATCCAGCAGATCGTGCGCTACGCCGACGACGCGGGCGTGCGGCACCGGATCGTGTTCCTGCCCGACTACGACATGTCCATGGCCCGGTACCTGTACTGGGGCTGCGACGTGTGGCTGAACAACCCGATGCGCCCGCTGGAGGCGTGCGGCACGTCCGGCATGAAGGCGGCGTTGAACGGCGGCCTCAACCTGTCCATTCGCGATGGTTGGTGGGACGAGCTCTACGACGGCTCGAACGGCTGGGCGATCCCGACCGCGGACGGCGTCAACGACCCGATCCGCCGGGACGACCTGGAGGCCAACGCGCTGTACGAGCTGCTCGGCTCGCAGGTCGCGCCGCTGTTCTACGACCGGGGCGAGGACGGCGTGCCGACCCGGTGGATGTCGATGGTCCGGCACACGCTGGCCTCGCTCGGGCCGGTCGTGCAGGCGTCGCGCATGGTCCGCGAGTACGTGGAGACCTACTACGCGCCGGCCGCGGCGTCCGCGCAGAACGTCGTCGGTGAGGGCTTCCGCGGCGCGAAGGAGCTGTCGTCGTACCGGCACCGGCTGCGCGCTTCGTGGACGCGGGTGCGGGTGCTCGACAGCGACCTGGTGCTCGGCGGCTCGTCGGTGCCGGTGCTGGGCGCGCCGGTGATCGTGCGGGCGCGGGTCGAGCTGGCCGGGCTGGAGCCGTCCGAAGTGGACGTCCAGGTCGTGCTCGGCAAGGTGTCGAACGACTCCGACGAGCTCAAGGACGTCGTCACGGCACCGATGACCTACACGGGCAACGGCAACTACGAAGCCGAGGTGCCGCTGCCGCACGCGGGCGCGCTCGGCTACACCGTGCGGGTGCTGCCGAGGCACGGCCTGCTGGCCTCCCCGGCCGAACTCGGCAGGGTCGTCCTGGCCAGCTGACCAGGGCTCACACCAACACAGGGCATCCGGTTCGCCGTCGAACGGCGAGCTGGATGCCCTGATGTGTTCGTCTTCTTTGTTTCCTGTTCACTGCTCGTGACCTGACGCAGGCGCGTGCTCGATTCAGGGCCTTCCCTCATTCGAATGAGGGCTTTTACGAGTGGGTGAATTCGCGATCTCCGCTGGTAGGGGTCGGTGGGCGGGCATACGCTCTGTCGCATGGAATGAACCGCACCAGAATTCCTGTCATGGCATTTCCGGCGCGGCTCCAGCGAATTGCGCATTGAGGAAGAAGGTAGCCGTGAAGAAAACGATTACCGCACTCTCGCTCGTTGCAGCTCTGTTCACCGCCTCATCCATCCCGGCTGCCAGTGCGACGCCCGCCGCGCCAGAACTCCCAGCCGCCTGCGCCGGTATCGTGACGGATCTCGCCGGGAAGCTCACGAAAGTCGTCAGCAGCCTGTTGCCACTTCCGAACGTAGGCGCGGTGACACCGTTGATCGGTGACCTGCTCGGCCTGGTGACAGCACTGCAGAGTTCCGGGTGCCTGCCGGCGGTGCCGACCAGCGGCCTGCCGGTGCCGGTCCCGGTGAAGGGCGTCGAGTACGCCGGTCCCGTCGACCAGTGCCTGCCGGTCGTGCTGAACCTGGTCTCGTCGATCGCGGGACTCGGCGGCACGATCCTCGGCGCGGCCAGCGGTGGTCTGCCGGACGTCGGAAAGATCACCGGGATCCTGACGACGTTGCTGAAGACCGTCACCGACCTGCTGAGCAAGTGCGGCCTACCGGCTCCGCCCGGCGGTCTGCCGGCGCTGCCCGGCCTGCCGCTGCCGGTCCAGCACAGCTGATCCGCACGCGGGGTGGGAAAGGGCCCGTCACCGGTCTCGGTGACGGGCCCTTTCCCGTGTGCATTCCGTAGTATTCCGAGCAGTGCGGAATAGTGGTGACCACCTGCGATATCACCCATTCGTCGCAGTCCAAGCGCTTTCTGAAACTGCACACAATGGTGCGACCGATTCGTTTTTGCTCGGACGGTGTGGTTAACCTGCGATTGCTCGATCCGCTGCTCGTAGAACGGAAAATCGCAGATGATCAAGAAAGTAATCGTCCTCGGTGCCGCAGTCGCAGGCATGGGCCTGTTCGCGGCCACGGCACAGGCCGCTCCCACTCAGAGCCGGGACGTGCTGGACACGCAGCTGGTGGGTCCCATCACGATCACCGCGCTGTCGCACAACCCGTGGACGTCCGGCAACGGCAACGTCACCGGATCGGGCAACATCGGAGGCAACGGCAACAACGTCGGAAACAACAACAACGGCGGCAACGGCAACAGCAATGGTGGCGGCGGAAACAACGTCGGTGCGGGCAACTCGGGCGGGAACGGCAACAATTCGCCCGCCTTCCCCGGCTGACCGCCGGCCCGATAAGCCACGCGGGGAGCTTTCGTACGATCCTGGCGTACGTGGGGGCCCCGCGTGGCCGTCCGCGAGGGGCTAGCTGATCTCCAGACGGGCGCGGGTCGCCGCCACCCGCGGACTCCAGCCCGCGAGCTCGTGCGCTTCGGCCACGAGCTCGCGGGCCTTCGCGTTGTTGCCGTCCGCCATCCACGCCCGCGCGACCGTGATCAGGTCGTCGGCCCTGCCCAGCGCGTTCTCGCTCGACTCCGCCGCCCACCCGCCGAGCTGCCTCGCCCGCGCGTTGTCGCCCTCGATCAGCGCCATGACCGCCAGCGTCCCGTTCGACCGGTGCTTCGGATAACCGGCTTGGTAGGCGTTGTTCAGCATGTTGCGGGCCGTCTCCAGCCCGACCTCCCGCGGAAACTGCCCGGCCTCGACCGCCATCACGGCGATCCCGGCCGTGGTGGCCATGACGAACGCGAGCTCACGCGTGCCGAGGTCCTGCCGTCCGCTCAGGCCGATCACCGTCTGCAGCGCGTCGAGGTACCGCTCGCGGGCGCACTCGGTCACGACCTTCAGCCCGACGACGGTGAGCAGGTCCGCGTGGTCGGGCAGCAGCTCGTCGTGGATCCGTTCGGCCTCGTCGAGGTCACCGCGGTGGTAGGCGTCCATGCCGGCCAGCACCCGCGGCCGCGCCTCCAGCTCGGCGAGCCGCCGTCCGGACAGCTTCGGCAGCGTGAACACGAACCAGCCCAGGCTGGTGTGCCCCGGCTGCTCGACCGGCACGAGCTGCAGCAGGAAGCAGGCCGTGGCGGCCAGGGCCAGTCCCTTGCCGAACGCCGTCCCCGCCGCGAGCCAGCAGGCCGCCGCGACCGCCGCGCAGAAGACGATCGACAACGCTCCCATGAGGACGGTCCGCCTGCGCACGCCCGGCTTCAGCCCGGTGATGCCGATCGTGGCGAGCACCGGGACGGTCCGCAGCACGATGCGCCGGTGCGTCCTGGTCCACGACTTGAGCTCGCCGCCGAGGCCGATGATCACGTGGGTGATCCGGAGTCCGAAGAGGACGGCACCGAGCGCCAGTCCCGCCTGCACCGCGGTGAGCTCGAGCAACAGGCCGGCGAACGCGCCCGCCAGGCCGACGGGGAAGTCCGAGAGGGTCCAGGCGATCGTGCCGGCCACCACCAGGGCCGTCACGACCCAGCGCACCACTGTCACGATCTCCAGACGCTACCGGCGCGGCCCCGGTTCCACGTGCGGATCGCGCAACGGACCCGCAGTCCGCTTCCTGGTCGGCACCGGCTCACACCACCGCCTGCGAGCCGCCCTCCCTGATCGGCAGCCCGGCCGCCCGCCACCCCCGATACCCGCCGACGAGGTCGGTGGCGTTCGGCAGCCCGATGCGCTGCAGGTCCCGTGCGGCCAGCGACGACGCCCAGCCCTCGTTGCACACCACGACCACGGTGGTGTCCGCGGTGAATCCGGGCAGCCGCCAGTCACCGGCCGGGTCGAGCCGCCACTCCAGCACGATCCGCTCGACCACGACGGAGTTCTCGATCTCACCCTCGGCCAGCCGGTCGTGGATCGGCCGGATGTCGACGATCAACGCGTCTGCCAGCTGGTGCAGCTCGTGCGGTTCGAGGCGCTTCAGGTGCGAGCGCGCCTCTTCGAGGATGGTGTCGACGGTGCTCACGGGCCCTCCTGGTCGGCCAGCTGACGCAGTTCGGACAACGGAAGGCGCTGGGCGGGCAGCGGCGGGATCGAGTCGGGGATGTCGAGCAGGGAGGCGTACTCGCGGGTCGGCACGAGCGGCGGCGAGTAGGCGTGCACGCTCGCGGCCGGGGCGTCGAACGGGTTGGTCACCTGGTGCGCGCGGCCGGAACCGAAGCCGACCGCCTCGCCGGTGGCGCGGACCGCCGTGCGGATGGGCCCGGCCGGGTAGCGGTAGTCCTCGTTCAGCCTGCCGGTCAGCACGGTGAACGAACCCGCGGAGCCGCCGTGGTCGTGCGGCTCGGTGCCCTGGCCCGGCAGCCACGACAGCAGCCACAGCTCCACGCCCTCGGTCAGGCCCAGCCGCGCCCACCAGCGGCGTTCGGCCGAGTAGTCGAGGACGGACAGCAGGCCCGTGGTCAGCTCGGCGGCCACGAACGAGGTCAGGTCGCGCAGTTCGCGCGGCGTCCACAGGGATCGGGACGGGTGGATCACGTCACGCAGCAGCTGGCCGTCCAGCGCCGGGTGCAGGTCGTACGCGGAGATGGTCGAAGTCACCGGCTCGCTCCTGATAGCTCCGTCAAGGGGTAGCGATCAAGACGCGACGCAGCGGCTCAGCGCGCGCGTCGCGTCGAGCTACACCCGCACGACGCCACGAGCACGAGGTCGATCGTGCGGTCGGACCAGAAGAAGAGGACCGGCACGCGGCCGATGGTGCCAGACCGTCTCGGAACGTGGCTAGGGCGTCCACACCCTGGTCTGTGGTCTTCACCAGACCTTGCGACCGGCCGACTCCGGACCGTAGTCAGGTGGTCATGGAGCTCAGTCGCCGAAAGGCGCTCGCACTCGGTGCCGCCGCAGCCCTGCTGCCCACGGGCACCGCAACCGCGGCCACCGCACCCGCGATCTTCTACTCACCGCACCAGGACGACGAGTCGCTGGCGATGGCGGGATCGATCCGCGAGCACGTGGAAGCCGGACGTCAGGTGATCCTCGTGTTGCTCACGAGAGGTGAGAACGGCGGGTTGCTCGACATCATGAACGGAGTCGCGGACTGTCCACTCGGGCAGGATTGCCCCGGCGGTGGTTCACACAGCTTCGGTCTCGTGCAGGACGACATCGTCCGCGGACGCACCGCCGAGTTCAGGGCCGCGGCCGGGCGCCTCGGCGTCGACCGGGTGGTGGTACGGGACCGTCCGGACGCCGCGTGGACCGACTACGCGGGGTTCGTGCGGGAGGTCCGCGACACGATCCTGGAGTTCGAGGCCCGGTACCCCGGCGCGTCGCACAAGCTGGTCGACGGCTATCGCGACGTGATCTACGGCGGGGACCCCAACGACCCGAACCTGACGCACAAGGCGTGCCGGGAAGCGGCGCAGGGGCTGGAAGGTCAGATCGCGGACTTCCGCTACTACTGGGTCTACGGCTACACGTACCCGCAGGAGCTGCGCACGGCCGACTACGTGCTTCCGTTGAGCGACAAGCAGTTCACGCGCAAGAAGCAGGCGCTGGCCGAGTACCGCCGCTGGGACCCGAAGCACGGCAGGTACGCGCTCGGGTACCACAGCGTCGGCAAGCTGATGATGGACCCGGCGGCGGCGGATCCGCACGAGTACATCGATCTTCCGGCTAGCTGATCTCACGGTAGTAGTAGGGGAACGGGTCGTTCGGGAGGTGCACCGGGATCGCGCCGCGCAGCCTGGCGTCGAGCTCGGTGCGCACCCGCCACTGTCCGTTGGGCTTCAGCACGGCCACGCCCTGCCACGGGAAGACGTTCGTGAACTTGTTGACCAGGTGGAAGCCCCACTGGCCGGGTTTCGGGTGGACGGTGCCGCGGATCGAGTGCGGGTAGTGGCGCGGCACCATGTTCATGACGCGCAACGTGTAGAGCGTCAGCGTGAACCGCAACGCGTACTCGTCGGCGCGCTTGAGGATGTGGTCGCCCACCGCGCGCATCTCCGCCGCCGCCTCGGCGACATCCTCGCCCGCGACCGTGCGTGAGAGCACCTGACTGAGCAGATGCACGGCTTCGGCGTGCGTGTTCATGTTCGCCGTGAGGTTGCGGACGAGGTATTTGCGGTGTGCGTCGTCGGTGTTGTCCTCCCACCACTTGCGCACCTTCGGTTCGAGGCGTGCCTTCACGTCGTCGAACTCGTCCTGCACGGACGCCACGACGTCGTCCAGCATGTCGGCCATCGTGATCGTCTTCTCGGCGTCGAGGTCGCGGATCATCTGCTCGGCGTCGGCGCGGTAGCAGCGCGCCTCGTGGTCGCTCACGCCGAACAACGGGCCGTAGATCATCCCGTCGCTGATCACGTGCATGACCGCACCCGGCTCATGTACGAGGCTGATCGCGTGGCTCAGCTCGATCAGCCGCTGCAGGTTCAGCAGCTCGGCCATGTCGGGGGACCGGCGGCGCACCTTCACCGGGTTCGGGATCTTGAACGGGTACGACGGCAGCGTCACCGGGATCGGCGTGCCCTGCTCGACGTGCCGGCGCAGGGTGCCCTGCCACAGCTGCCAGTTCTCCTGGAAGCGGGTCTTCTCGACGCTGCCCGCCCGGTAGCGGCCGCTCGCCATGAGCTCGAAGATCCGCCGCGCCGGGTCGTCGATCCTGGCGAGCTTCGGGCCGAGCTTGTCGACGAACGTCTCGGCCTCCAGCAGCGCGGCCGTCCGGATCGCCGCGTGGTCGATCGACTCGACGACCTCGGGTTCCGGTTCTTCGGCGCCGAGCGCCGCCACTTCGCCGCGCACGGCTTCCGTCGGACTCAGCATCACGAACCACGGGTCGACGGTTTCCGCGTCGAGCGTGGCGGTGGTTGTTTCGCTGGGCACGGCGTGCTCCCTCGTGGTGACCGAATTCGGACTGGGACGCGGCGGAGTCGTTGCTATTCTCGGCATTGACCTCCGCCGCCGCCAAGAGGTGAAAAAACGCCACGGGGGAAGGTTTTCGGCCAATGCACCGCGTTGTTGTCTACGTGCCCGAGGGAGTTGTCCTGCTGACGCTCGGCGTGGTTTCCTGCGCGTTCGAGGACGAGCTCGACGACAACTCGGTCCGCTACCAGTTGAGATATGCGTCCCGAAATGGACGGAATGTGTCCACCTCGCACCGGCTGATCGTCGAGACGCACGGTGGGCTGGAACTCCTCCACCACGCCGATACCGTCGTCGTACCCGGATTCACCAGCGTCAACCGGGCGGTCTCCGACGAAGTCCTCGGCGCGCTGAGGGGCGCGTGGCTGTCTGGAGTTCGTCTCGCCGGCCTTGGCCTGGGTGTCTTCGTGCTGGCAGAGGCCGGTGTGCTGACCGGCGGCTCGGCGGCGGTCGCCGTCGAGTGGTCCGACGTGTTCGCCCGCAGGTTCCCGCAGGTCGACGTGGCGTCCGGTGCGCCCCACGTCGAGTGGAAGGGAGTGTTCACGTCGAGCGACACGGCGGGAACCGTTGAGCTGCTGCGGCATCTCATTCGGCGTGATGCGGCCGGTGAATCGGACGGTCTCGCCTCGCTGCGCGAATGGATAGTGGACAACCTGGAATCCCCGTTGCCGCTCAGTGAACTCGCGGAACGTGCGCAACTCTCACAACGCACGCTGATCCGAAGATTTCGCACCGAAACGGGCCTGTCGCCCGGCCAGTGGGTCCTCGCCCAGCGCATCGACGCGGCGAAGACGCTGCTCGAAACGACGGACGACACCGTCGACCAAATAGCCCGTTCCGTCGGGTTCAGCGCCGCGAGCGCGCTGCGTGATCATTTCAAGAGGATGACCAGGGTCACACCCGCGAATTACCGCGAGGTGTCCCGCAAACTCGGCAGGCACCTGCGTTCGGTCGACCGCCGGTCACCGTGGCACGCGTAGCAACAACAGCGAACGCGCCTCCAGCGTCACCTTGGCCCTCGGCAGCACGGCGGCGGGCTCGGCGGGTGAGCCGTCCATCGTCGTCGTGTCGAGGAACGGCTCGTACGACGGCCCGTAGCGCTCGTGCGGCAGCGTCACCGTGATGGAATCCGCCCCGGCGTGCATGAGCAACAGCCACGAGTCGTCCGACACCAGCTCGCCGTCCCGCGTGCGCGACAGGCAGTTCGAGCCGTCGATGAACATGCCGAGCGTGCGCCGGCCCTCGTCGAACCAGTCGGTCTCGGCCATCTCCTGCCCGTCCGGCCGGAACCACACCAGGTCCGGGTTGCCGCTGGGCGTGGTCCGGCCCTCGAAGAACTCGGGCTGCCGCAGCGCGGGCGAGCCGGCCCGCAGATCGATCAGCCGCTGGGTGAACCCGAGCAGCGCCTTGCTCGCGTCCGACTCCGTCCAGTCCACCCACGACACCTGCCCGTCGAGGCAGTACGGGTTGTTGTTGCCGTGCTGCGTCCGCCACATCTCGTCGCCCGCCACCATCATCGGCGTGCCGGTCGACAGCAGCAGCGTCGCGAGCAGGTTGCGGGTCTGCTTCGCGCGGAGCCGCAGGACGTCCGGGTCCGTCGTCTCGCCTTCGGCCCCGCAGTTCCACGACCGGTTGTCGTTGGTGCCGTCGCGGTTCTCCTCGCCGTTGTCCTCGTTGTGCTTGTCGTTGTAGGACACCAGGTCCCGCAGCGTGAACCCGTCGTGCGCGGTGATGAAGTTGATCGACTGCCACGGCCG
>Ga0070710_10000102_pt1 | contig 39413 bp, 43 predicted proteins | sample LARL52metaG_FD_65454 | JGI IMG/M metagenome (GOLD analysis project Ga0070710, IMG submission 65454) | Corn, switchgrass and miscanthus rhizosphere microbial communities from Kellogg Biological Station, Michigan, USA - LAR L5-2 metaG | ecosystem: Host-associated > Plants > Roots > Rhizosphere ...
CGGTCCACACCAGGGCACGACGGCTCGCCCGGTCGAGGCAGTGCCGGGTCCACCGATCGTCTAACGCCGTCACCTCGGTGGACGGCTTGCTGGGCACGACCACGCGTCCACCGTACAGGTGACGCTTCCCATCGGGAGCAAAATCAAGTTAGGCTTGCCTAACCTTCAAGGAGGTGGAGCGGTGACCGACACCCAGACCAGGCGCCCACCCGCGCCGCACGCCGCCGAGCGCGCCCGCACGATCGCGGCTCGCGGCGGTCTCGCCGCCCTGCTCCCCCAGGCCGGAACCCGCACCAGCCCGCTGTTCCACCACGTACATCCGTCCGGCACCGCGATCCTGCTGCTCGCCGACGAACACCCGCTGGTCGGACAGCTCCGGCAGACCCCGCGGACCGAGGTGACGGCGATGCTGGAGATCGCCGACCAGGCCCCGCTGCCGTTGCGCGAACCCGTCCGCGGCCTGCTGTGGCTCACCGGCTGGGTCACCGCGCTGGACGGCCAGGAGGCGCGCGACGAGATCCTCGCGGTGGCCGACGCACGCCCCGACCACCGCCTGCTGGACGCGGGCCACGGCGCCTCGGTGCTCAGGCTCACCCCGGCGTCGATGGTGATCGCCGACGCCGAGGGCACGTCCTCGATCCAGACCGAGCAGTTCGCGACCGCGACACCGGACCCGTTCTGCCGCAACGAGGACCACTGGCTGCGGCACCTGGAGCGCGCGCACCGCGACGTCGTCGGCCAGCTCGCCAGGCACCTGCCGGAGGAGCTGCGGGATGGTCACGTGCGACCGCTCGGGCTCGACCGGTTCGGGCTGCGGCTGCGGGTCGAGGCCGAGTGCGACGACCACGACGTGCGGATCGCGTTCGCCAGGCCGGTGAGCACGCCGCAGGAACTCGCCGGTGAGCTGCGGCGGCTGATGGGCTGCCCGTTCCTGTCCCAGAGGTAGCCTCGCGCGGGTGACCTTGATTCCTGCTGAGGACAAGCGCGGTTACCAGCTCGAACTGCTGATCGTCTTCAGCATGACGCTCGGGCTGTCCGGTCTGCGCAGCCTCGTCCGGTTGATCGACAGCCTGCTGCAGCCGACCCCGCTCAAGCAGCAGTCGGTCGCGATCAACGTGCCGCAGGCGCGCGCCGACCTGCTGGACCTGGTGGCCCAGCTGCTCGGCGTCCTGCAGCTCGCCGCGTGGGGCGGCATCGGCCTGTACCTGTTGTGGCGCACCGGGATCAAGCTCAGGGTCATCGGCCTGGACGGCACCCGCAAGCTCGCGGACTCCCTCGGCGCGCTGGGACTGGCGGCGATCATCGGCATCCCGGGTCTCGCGTTCTACTTCGCCGCGTGGGGGCTCGGGCTGAACCTCGCCGTGCAGCCGTCCACTTTGGACAGCCAGTGGTGGATGAGCCTGGCGCTGATCCTCGCCGCCGCGGGCAACGCGTGGGCGGAGGAGGTGCTCGTCGTCGGGTACCTGATCACACGGCTGGAGCAGCTCGGGTGGCGGAAGTACACGGCACTGCTCGCGGCGGCCGTGCTGCGCGGGTCCTACCACCTCTACCAGGGCTTCGGCGGGTTCATCGGCAACCTGGTGATGGGCCTCGTCTTCGGCTTCCACTGGCAGCGCACGAGGCGGTTGTGGCCGTTGGTGATCGCTCACACGATCCTCGACGTCGTTGCGTTCATCGGCTACACAATGTTGCGCGGCAAAGTGAGCTGGTTGCCTTAACGATTCAACCGTAGAATCCAATATTCGACACCATTCATTGCGAGTTAAGGCTCCAAAGCGGCGATTTGTGCTGTTCAGGGTTACGCTCGTCCGGTGACTGCGCACACGATCGCCGAGACGGAAGCACTCCCCGACGCTTCGCCCCGCGTGGACAGCGAAGTCGGCCCCCTGCGCACGGTGCTGCTGCACCGGCCGGGCAACGAGCTCAAGAGGCTCACCCCGCGCAACAACGACCAGCTGCTGTTCGACGGCGTGCCGTGGGTCGGCCGCGCGCAGGAGGAGCACGACGCGTTCGCCGCGACGCTGACCGCCCGCGGTGTCGAGGTCCTGCTGCTCGCGGACGTGCTGACGCAGGCACTGGAGGACAACCGCGCGCGCATCGCCGGCATCCACAGCGCGGTCAACGAACGCCGCCTCGGCATCGACCTGGCCGACGCGCTGCGCAGCCACCTCACGTCGCTGCCGGCCCCACAGCTGGCGCAGGCGCTGATGACCGGCATGACGTTCGAGGAGCTGCCCGCCGCCGAGGGCGCGTCGCTCGTGCGCAAGATGCACCTGCCGATCGACTTCGCCGTCGACCCGCTGCCGAACCTGCTCTTCACCCGCGACTCGTCGGTCTGGGTCGGCGACCGCGTGGCCATCACGTCGCTCGCCCTGCCCGCCCGCGACCGCGAGACGACGCTCACCGACCTGATCTACGCCTACCACCCGCGGTTCCGCCGCACCGGGCGCGCGTACGGCGCCCACTCGGCTCCGCTGGAGGGCGGCGACGTGCTGCTGCTCGCGCCGGGCGTGATCGCCATCGGCGTCGGCGAGCGCACGACCCCCGCGGGCGCGGAGTCGTTCGCCCGCTCCGCGCTCGCGGACGGCCTCGCGCACACGGTGCTGGCGGTGCCGATCGCGCAGGAACGCGCCACGATGCACCTCGACACCGTCTGCACGATGGTCGACCGCGACGCCGTGGTGATGTACCCGGCGATCAGCGACAGCCTGTCCGCGTACCCGATGCGCCTGGACGGTGACGGCGGCGTGCGCGTCGACGGCCCGGTGCCGTTCCTGGAAGCGGCGGCCGAGGCGATGGGCATCGAGCGGCTGCGCGTGATCGACACGGGCCTCGACCCGGTCACGGCCGAGCGCGAGCAGTGGGACGACGGCAACAACACGCTGGCGGTCGGGCCCGGTCTGGTCGTGGCGTACGAGCGCAACGTCGAGACGAACGAGCGCCTGGAGGCCGCGGGCATCGAGGTGCTGCGGATCGCCGGTTCGGAACTGGGCTCCGGCCGCGGTGGACCGCGGTGCATGTCGTGCCCGATCGACCGCGCACCATTGGCGTGAGCCGTTAGGAACGCCTAACCTTTGTTTGGATCACCTTTCCAAACAAAGGTTAGCTTTTCCTGGAATGCGGCTGTGCTCTCTTTGGGCTAACGTACTCCGCATGGCCTCGAACGTGAAGAAGATTGCCCTGAAGAAGTCGAAGTTCCACGAGCTGCTGCAGGCCCAGGTCGGCAACGAGTTCTCCGCTTCGCAGCAGTACATCGCGCTCGCCGTGTGGTTCGACAACGAGGACCTGCCGCGCCTCGCCGCGCACTTCTACAAGCAGGCTCTCGAAGAGCGCAACCACGCGATGATGATCGTCCAGTTCCTCATGGACAACGACATCCCGGTCGCCATTCCCGGCACCGACACCCCGATCAACGACTTCAAGGCGCCGCGCGACCTCGTCGATCTCGCCCTGCGCCAGGAACAGCAGGTCACCGACCAGATCGTGGCGCTCGCCAAGGCCGCCCGCGAGGAGGGCGACTACATCGGCGAGCAGTTCACGCAGTGGTTCCTCAAGGAGCAGGTCGAGGAGGTCTCCTCGATGAAGACGCTGCTCACGATCATGGACCGCGCGGACGGCAACATGTTCTACGTGGAGACGTTCCTCACTCGCGAAACCGTGGGCGACACCGGTGGCGACTCCAGCGCCCCGACCGCCGCGGGTGGCGCCCTCTGAGTTTTTCTCCCGCACGCTCGAGTGCCTGATTTCCAGTGCCTGAGTTTTCGGCCCGCCTCACCCTCACCGGTGAGGCGGGCTTTTTCGGTTGAGCCGCGCGGCCTGGCGCGTGAGGTATTCGCGTTCGGCGAGGTTCGCCGCTTTCCCGGCCGCCTCGACGTAGAGCCGCGCGGCCGTTTGTTCGTCACCGTCGCGTTCGTGGAGGTATGCGGCCACGGCGGTGTGGCGGGGCAACGAGTCGTCGAGCTCGGCCAGTGCCTTCAGACCGGCCCGCGGCCCGTCCGCCTCCGCGACGGCCACCGCCCGGTTGAGCCGCACGATCGGGCTGCCGGTCAGCTTCGCGAGCTCGTCGTACCACTCGACGATCTGCACCCAGTCGGTCTCCTCGGGCGTCTGCGCGTCCGCGTGCAGCGCCGCGATGGCCGCCTGGGCCTGGAACTCGCCGAGCCGGTCCTTCGCCAGCGCGTTCTGCAGGATCTCGACGCCCTCGGCGATCAGCCGGGTGTCCCACTTCGCGCGGTCCTGGTCGGCGAGCGCGACGAGGCTGCCGTCGGCCGCGGTCCGGCCGGCCCGCCGGGCGTGGTGCAGCAGCATGAGAGCGAGCAGGCCGGCCACCTCGGGGTGGTCGATCACCGCGGCGAGCTGCCGGGTGAGCCTGATGGCCTCCGCGGCGAGGTCGACGTCGCCGGAGTAGCCCTCGTTGAACACCAGGTAGAGCACGCGCAGCACGGTCGCGACGTCGCCGGGCTGGTCGAACCGGACGTCGCCGACCGTCTTCTTGGCGCGGCTGATGCGCTGGGCCATCGTCGCCTCCGGCACGAGGTACGCCTGCGCGATCTGCCGGGTGGTCAGGCCGCCGACCGCCCTGAGGGTGAGCGCCACCGCCGATGACGGCGTCAACGACGGGTGCGCGCACAGGAAGTAGAGCTGCAGCGTGTCGTCGGTGTCGGGTACGGGCCCCGCTTCCGGTTCGACGTGTTCCTCGCGGCGCCTGCGGGCCGTCTCGGCCCGGGTCGCGTCGAGGAACTTGCGCCAGGCGGCGGTGACCAGCCAGCCCTTCGGATCCCGCGGCGGATCGTCCGGCCACACGCGGACGGCCTCGACGAGCGCGTCCTGGACGGCGTCCTCGGCCGCCGCGAAGTCGGCTCCGCGGCGGACGAGGATCCCGATCACGCCCGGCGTCAGGCTCCTGAGCAGTGCCCAGTCCATGTCACCTCCGGGATGGTCGGCGGGGTGCCGTAGAACGGGCGCACCTCGAGCCACTCGTGGATCGGCTTGCCGTCCTTGCCCGGCGCCGCCGAAAGCTCACCGGCCAGCTCGATCGCCCGCTCGTAGCTGTCGACGTCGACGATCATCCACCCGGCGATGAGGTCCTTCGTCTCCGCGAACGGCCCGTCGGTGACCGGCGGCTTGCCCTCACCGTCGTACCGGACCCACGCGCCCTCCATCGCGAGCGCCTGGCCGTCGACGAACTCACCGGTGCCCTCCAGCTTGGCGGCGAAGTCCCGCATGTACTGGACGTGCGCGGTGATCTCGTCCTGCGTCCACTGGTCCATCGGCACGTCGTTGACCGCCGCCGGGGCGCCGCGGTAGTGCTTGAGCAGCAGGTACTTGGCCATCTCGGGTGTCTCCCTCAGTCCTGTTGCGACCCATTCTGGCCGCTCGCACCACGGGGACGGAGCCGTTGCGCGCTTCTCGACACGACCGCCGGAGATTTTTCGACTGTTCGCGACAGTCCTGGTTCCGACCGTCCGGGCGACAGCAGTGGAGAAAGCGACGAGCGGGATCGAGCGGTTCGCCTTTCTTCCACCTGGTGAATTCGTTTCAGAAAACGGCGTATCCGCCCCCCAGCGGGGCCGGGTACGACAGGTCAGAGGATGGCCATCGCGCAGTCGGTGACGGTCGCGCCGAGCTTCATGGAGACGACCTTGTTCGTGTCGCTGCCGAGATTGCCGATGAAGGAGTAGAAAGCGTGGTCGCCGACGCCTGCGGACCAGCCGCCGCGGTACTCGGTGGCCGCCGGGTAGGCGCGCTTCACGTCACCGAAGGTCGAGCCGACGCCGATGCCCTTGGACGTCTTGGCGTCCAGCGGCAGCGAGATGCGGACAATGCCGTACTTCTTCGAGACCGCGATCTTGTCGTCACCCACGCACGCGCCGTCTCCGTCGCTTGCCCAGGTCAGGTTGGTCAAGCCGGCGGCCCTGGCCTCGTCGAGGGTCATGCCCAGCTTGATCGGGCCGTAGCCGATGCGGTCGTCGGTCTTCGTCACCGCCTCCGGCTTGGGCTGGTTGGTGACCGTGGCGGTCACCACCTCGGTCACCACAGAAGGCGGTGGCGTCGACGTCTCCGAGGCCGGAGTGGAGGACGTCGGCGCCGCGGCGTTGTTCTGCACGGCGGGCGTGGCGGTGCACGCGGCGATTCCGACGGCGGCGAAAGCGGCGACGAATGCGATCTTGACAGAGCTGTTCACGGCAAACCCCCAGTTTGTTTCAAGAGGCCCGAAAGGATGAGTTCTTCATTTCCGTTTCGGACACCCATAAGACGTCATCTGCGCACTGGGGTTGCGGGGCCGCTCATCACGAAGAAGTCACGAACCGGAACGGCTCGGAATGGACGCCGGGATCCCGCCGCACCCCCAAGAGCGGCGGGATCCCAGCAAGATCAACAATCAGGCGGACGGGCAGTCGTTGGCAGCCAAACGCATTCGGATGGACGTCACCGCAGCGCCGTCGGTCCCGAAGACGTACGTCCACTTGGGTGTCGCCGCCATTTCCACCAGCAGCTCGGAACCGTTCTGCGTGGCGGTCGGATAGGCGGCCTTCACATCGGCCACCTTCGAACCGACGCTGATGTTGCGCTGCGTCTTGACGTAGCTCGGCAACGTCAGCCGCACGATCCCCTTGGCCGGCGAGATGATCACGGCGTCGTTGTCGGCCACCGTCGTGGTGGCGTAGGCCGTGCACCCGTTGGTGGACGTGCCCGGTTCCACCAGCGAACCGGTCTTCAGCGCGTCGGCCTCGGCCATTCCCAGGGCGAGCTTGCCGACCTTGCCGACTTCCGCGGGTGGCGCGGGCGGCGGGGTGGTCGTGGTGGGTTTGACCGAGCCCGGCGTGGACGTCCCGCTGTTGCCGGGAACGCTGCCGCTGGAACCGGGAGGCGGCGCATCGACGGTCACGGTGGTGGTCAGGGTGACGGTGCTGGCCGACGGCGGTGGCGGCGTGGAGGAGCTGGAGGCGGACGTCGGCAGCAGTTGCCCCGCCGTGTCTTCGTCGTGCGCACGTAGCTGGGTCAGCCCGACCCCGGCACCAACGAGGGCCACCAGGGCGAACGCCGTGGTGACGGCGGTGCGGCGGCGTCGCCGGCGATCTGCGCCGCGAAGGACCACGCCTGTCGCGTCCGCAGTCACGTGGACGTCCAGCCGATCGTCGCTGAAGAGCCTGCGCAGCTCTGCGTCGAGGTCGTCGTCCACCGGTCAGTCCTTCCCCAGGCGTGTCCGGAGACTCGCCATCGCCTTGCTGCTCTGGCTCTTGACCGTGCCGCACGAGATGCCGAGCGCGTTCGCGATCTCGGCTTCGGAGAGGTTCTCGTAGTAGCGCAGCACGATCACCGCGCGCTGCCGCGGCGGCAGGTCGCGCAGTGCTTGCCAGAGCGGTTCGTTGTCGAGCCTGCTCAGCTCGGGAGCCAGGGCCCCGCTCTCGGGGAGCTCGGCCACGAGGTTCTCGCGGCGACGGCGACGCCAGATGCTGATGTGCGTGTTGGCCATGGCCCTGCGGACGTAGGCGAGCGGGTCGTCCCCCTTGCGCTGCACCGTCCCCCAGCGCGATCCGACCTTCTCCAGCACCGACTGCACGAGGTCGGCGGCGTCGTGCGGATTCCCGGTCAGGGCATGCCCGTAGCGCAGAAGTCCGGGCATCGACATGCTCACGAACTCCGCGAAGTCCCCCACGGCTTCCGCTCTTCCCCCGCCGCGTTCGGCGGCCAACTCCAGCTGCAGCACCGCCGCCACGGCACGCTCCCTCCCCGAAGCAACAACTGGCTTCGGGGAGGTTCACGCCCGAGTGGACGGAACGGTTGCCTTACTCAATCACAGAACCGCAACGGTCTCGGGCAGAACGAACGAACCGTCCGGTGCGCAGGGGAACTCGTGCACCGCGACCACGGCGTCGACCGGAATCGGGCCGTAGACGTGCGGGAACCACAGCGGCGAGTCCGCCACCGCCTCCCACCGCACCGGCACGCCGAGCAGCTTCGGGTCGATCTCGAGCAGCAGCAGCCCGCTCTGCCCGTGGAAGAACCTGCCCGCCGTCACGTGCACGACACCCCGGTCGGAGCAGTGCACGAACCCCTCACCGGCGGGCGCGATCGAACCGGCCGACTGGGCAGCGGCCCAGTCGGCCTTCGAGATGATGTGCAGCAACACTTATCCACAGCTCCTTGTGGACAACCCTGTGGACAACGTCACCTGAGCGTGATCTGGCGACCGCGCAGGCCGTCCCGGGCCCGGCGTTCGGCGTCGGTCAGCGGCTCGTCGGAAGCCAGCGCCTCCAGCAGGCGCTTGCCCAGTGCCTCGGCCGGCTCGGCCCACTCGCGGGCGTGCATCTCGCGGTCGAGGTCCCAGACCGGCACGAGCAGGCCGTGCGCGCGGAACGAACCGGCGTAGCGGGAGCCCTCGCCGAGGTCCAGCTCACCGCGGGCGGCCAGCCGGGCCATCGCGGGCAGCAGCTTCTCCTCCGGCTCGGGACGGACCCAGCGCAGGTGCGCCTTGTCGCCCGCGTCGACCCAGTAGGCGGCCTTCACGCCCGGGGCGTCGAGGCGTTCGGTCGGCAGGATCGCGGCGTTCGCGCGCTCCAGCGACAACGCCACGTCACCGGTCGGCTCGGTGCCCTCCGGCATCCACCAGAGGAAGTCGGTGTGCAGCTCGGGCACGATCTCGGCCTCGGTGTCGAGCAGGTCCTGCAGACGGCCGGGGTGCTCGCCGTTGTCGGGGCCGACGACCGGGAGCACGTCACCGGTCTTCGCCTGCTGGGCCCACTGCAGCGCACGGGCCAGGTCGCGACTGATGTCGCCGGACCGCGTCTGCACCTGCAGGCCCACGAACGGCACGTCGTCGCCGCGGATCAGGCCGGCGGCGGCCATCGGCAGCACCGTGGCCAGCGTGACCTCGCGGCCGTCCTTGACCGGCAGCTTCGCGACCGCGGACGGCACGAACTCGCGCAGCGCGATCAGCTCGCACTCGGCGGCCAGGCCCTCGAACGGCCGGGACACGATCACGTCGGTCGCACCGCCGGGCGCGCCGTGGCAGGCCTTGTAGCGCTTGCCGGAGCCGCACGGGCAGGGCTGCTTCGGGTTGATCCCGTCCTTCGGGGCGTCCTTGACCGCGGTCCGCTTGGCCACCTTTGGCCCTCCTCGTGTTCCAGGCTTGTCAGGTCGCCAAGTTAGCCGTCAGCAGGCGGCGGCTGTTCGCCGGGGCGTTCGTCGCCAGGTAGCGGACCCCCAGGTCACGGCACAGCGCGACGTCCTCCGCGCTGTCCACGGTCCACACGTACGTCTCGTGCCCCGCCCGGCGCGCCCGCTCGACGTAACCGGGGTCGTTGCGCAGCACGTGCACGCCGGGTCCGGTGTAGTCGGCGAACGACGGCAACGCTCCGCTGCGGTAGCGGCCGAGCCGGTCGAGCAGCAGCACCGTGCGGATGTCCGGCGCCTGCTCGCGGAACGCCTTCACCGCGGTCGGCGAGAACGACATCATCACGATCTGGCTGTCCAGCCCGTGCTCGCGCAGTGCCTCGACGAGCTTGCGCTCGACCTCGTTGCGGTACCGGACCGGGTGCTTGGTCTCGATGAAGAGCTGCACGTTCGTGCCCTTCACCAGCTCCAGCAGCTGGTCGAGCACGAGCAGCTCGGCCGGTTGACCGTGGCGGTGCCAGCTGCCGTAGTCGAACTGCCGGAGCTCGTCCAACGTGAGCGCGCTGACCGTGCCACGGCCGTTGGACGTTCGGGCAAGCGTGCGGTCGTGCACACACACGATCTCGCCGTCCTTCGACAGCCGGATGTCGCACTCCAGCCCGTCCGCCCCCTCCTTCAAGGCCAGCTCGTAGGCGCCGATGGTGTGCTCGGGACGGTCCGTGGACGCGCCGCGGTGTGCGACGATCGATGGCAGCTGCTGCACAAGCCGAACGATAGTTCCTGCGCAACAATTTGAGTCATCAATCAAATGCACGTGGACGAAACGCGGATCGCGACTTACCGTCCCGCCTTGTGACGTTCGACCAGCGCGATCCCGCGTTCATCGCCGACCCGTACCCGGTCTTCGCCGCCCTGCGCGAAGCCGGTGAGGTGCATCACCACGAGCAGATGGGCGTCGCCGTCGCCGTGTCGCACGCCGCCTGCTCCGCCGTCCTGCGGCACCGCTCGCTCGGGCGGATCTGGTCGGACGTGAAGCCGGTCGAGCAGTTCATGGCGTTCAACCTGTTGCACCGCAACTCGCTGCTGGAGAACGAGCCGCCCACGCACACCCGGCTGCGCCGCCTGGTCGCCGCCGCGTTCGGCCGAGGCCACGTCGAACGCCTCCGCCCGTGGGTCGCCGAACTCGCCGACCGCCTGGTGGGCGAGCTGGTCGCCAAGATCGACGACCAGGGCCAGGCCGACCTGCTCGCCCACGTCGCCGCACCGCTGCCGGTCGAGGTGATCGCCGAACTGCTCGGCGTGCCCGGCCAGGACCGCTACCTGCTGCAACCGTGGTCGAACGCCATCGTGAAGATGTACGAGTACGGCCTGGCTCCCGAACTGCAGCAAGCCGCCGAACGCGCCGCCGCCGAGTTCGTCGCCTACCTGCGCGAGCTGATCGCCCTGCGCCGCGCGAACCCCGGCTCCGACCTCGTGTCCGACCTGGTCGCTGTCACCGACACGGACGGTGCACGGCTCACCGAGGACGAGCTCGTCGCCACCGCCGTACTGCTGCTCATGGCGGGCCATGAGGCCACGGTCAACGTCATCGGCAACGGCGTCTTCGCGCTGATGCAGCACCGTTCGCAGTGGGAACGCCTCTCACCGGAGATCATGCCCACGGCCGTTGAGGAGCTCATCCGCTACGACTCGCCGTTGCAGCTCTTCGAACGCACCGCCACCGAACGCGTCGAGATCGCCGGTCACGTCGTCAAGCCGGGCCAGAAGATCGCCGCGCTGCTCGGCGCCGCCGCCCGCGACCCGTTGGTCTTCGAGAACCCCGACACGCTCGACGTCGGCCGGGAGAAGAACCAGCACCTCGGGTTCGGCATGGGCATCCACTACTGCCTGGGCGCGCCGCTGGCCCGGATCGAGGTGGAGGCGGCGCTGTCGTCGTTGCACCGCAAGCTGCCCAAGGCCGTGCTGGCGGCGGAACCTGAGCGGCGCGCGGAGTTCGTCATCCGCGGCCTGCACTCCCTGCCGCTCGGTAACGGAGCGTAACCGCCTGACCCGAGCACTTCGGGCCAGTACATCGGCCTTGAATGAGTCAGCACCGGGTCATTCGCAGGTCAGCGCACCTACCCTGATGGTTCGGCCCCGCTCGACCGTTGATCGCCGCACCAACTCTCCCGCCCGGCCGCCAACCCGTCCACTGGACGTCGGCGCGGTGCGGGGACCGGGCCCGCGTCCCCGCGCGCTGGAGAACCCCATGCGCAGACGTTTGATGATCGCGGGCGCTGCGGTGTCCGCCTTTGTTCTCGGCTTGCTGGGCCCCGCCGGGGTCGCCGTAGCCGGCCCGGTCGGCATCGCCGCCGGCTTCGAGGACGACGACGCGAACCTCACCCCGCAGGCATCCATCAACTTCGACTGGAACAGCTTCTCGCCCGCCACCTGGACCGGCACCGCGGGTACAAGAACCGCGAACAAGACCGTCTCCGGCTGGGCCTTCACGGGCTTGGAGGACCGGCAGGCGACCACCACCGACTCGGGCTTCGCCGGTGGCACCAAGCAGGACGACAGCTGCGCGTCCGTCATCACGGCGAAGGCGTCCAACAAGGACGATCTCAAGCGCGTCTACGTCGCGAGCAAGACCGTCGGCAGCGACGTGTTCCTGACGCTCGCGTGGGTGCGCATCCCGCAGAACACCACCTCGCCGTCCGCGCACGTGGGGTTCGAGTTCAACAAGGGCACCACGCCCTGCGGCACGTCCGGCCTCGTCCAGCGGACCGCCGGCGACATGCTGATCGTCTACGACTTCGAGGGCGGCGGCACTCCGTCGTTGAAGCTGTCCCGCTGGATCACCTCCGGCGCGTGCGAGGTCGGCAGTGACACAGCGCCGTGCTGGGGCGTCGCCACCACCCTGTCCCCCGGCGTCGCCGAGGCAGCCGTCAACACCGGCTCAACCGCGCAGGACACCGTCGCGCCGACCACCGAGACGCTCGGCCTGCACGAGTTCGGCGAGGCGGGCATCAACCTGACCGCCGCCGGCGTCTTCGCGCCCGGCGTGTGCGAGGGCTTCGGCAAGGCCTACGCCGTGAGCCGCAGCTCGGGCCAGTCGTCCACCGCGCAGATGAAGGACCTGGTCGGGCCGGGCAACGTCAACGTCCGCAACTGCGGTTCCGTCGCCGTCACCAAGCTCGGCAGCGACGGCGGCAGCCAGGCAGGCGCCGTCTTCACGCTGTCCCAGGGCGCCACGGTGATCGGCACCTGCACGGTGCAGGCCAACGGCTCGTGCACCGACCCCGCGTTCCAGAATCTCCCCGTCGGCACCTACACCCTGGACGAGACAACGGTTCCGGCCGGTTATGACAAGCCGGCGAACCTACCGGACACGTTCAGCGTCGCGGCCGGTGAGAACAAGATGTTGACCTACACCGACCCGGCCCGTCCGGCGACCGTGAACGTGCAGAAGAAGGACGACGCCGGAGCAGCCGTGCCGGGCGCGGTCTTCACGCTGACCCAGGGCACGACCACGATCGGCACGTGCACCACCGACGCCGCCGGTGTCTGCCAGCCGCCGTTCGCGAACCTGCCCGCCGGCACGTACACGATCGACGAGACGACCACCCCGACCGGCTACGCGAAGGACGCGACGCTGCCGTACACCTTCACCGTCGCCCGCGGCGAGACGAAGAACCTGTCGTTCACGAACCCGCGGACGTTCAAGGTGATCGTGCTCGTCTGCCGTGAGGCCGACAGCAAGCTCTACCCGAGCGGGGTCACGATCGACGGCCAGGCCGCGGGCAACTCGCTGTCCTCGGCACAGGCCTCGACCGCAGGGCTGAGCGAAGCGGCGTTGTGCGGCATCACGACCGGACAGCGCGGTGGACTCCAGACCGGCAACCACGCAGCCAACCCGGTCGCGATCAACTAACGCCTCGGATACCGCTTGGGGAGCTTGAACCCGCGCTCCCCGAGCACCTTCCGCAACCGGTCCGGGTAGTCGGTGATCAGGCCGTCGATCCCGGTGTCGATCAGCTCGTTCATCCGCGGCTCGTCGTCGACGGTCCACGGAATCACCGCGAGGCCCTGTCCGTGGGCTTCGGTGACCAGTTCCTTCGTGGTCATCGTGTGCACCGGGGACAGGGCCTTCGCGCCGAAGCTCTTCACGGCCCTGGCAACGCTGCCACCGAAGTCGTCCAGGTTCAGCCCACCGGTCCACGGCGAGCCGGGACGCAGGAACTCCGGCTGGGTCAGCGCCACCAACGGCAGACGCGGCTCGACCTCGCGCATCCGCATCAACGTGCCCCAGTCGAACGACTGGATGGTCACGTTGGCCAGGAAGCCGCTGCGCCGGATCTCACGCACCGCGCGCTGCACGAACTGCTCGCGCGGCGCCGTCTCGTCCGGCGCGGCGGCCTCGACCTTGGTCTCGACGTTGAAGCGGATTCCCCACGCGTGGTGCCTGCGCGCCAGGTCGAACAGCTCGGCCAGCGTCGGCATCTTCGCGCCGGGCGAGAGCTCCTGGTCCGGGTACTGCGACCACCTGGTGCTGCCGCAGTCGAGGGTGCGGACCTGAGCGAACGTCAGGTCCTTCACGTACTTGCCGGCGTAGGGGAACTCGGGGTCACCGGGAAACGCGGGCCTGGTGTCGAGGCACTTCGCCGGATTCGTCTTCCGGTCGTGGGTGATGACCTCGCGGCCGTCCCTGGTGATCTGCAGGTCGAGCTCCAGCGTCGTCACACCCAGTTCGAGCGCCTTGCCGAACGCCTTGAGCGTGCTCTCCACGGTGAGACCGATGCCGCCGCGGTGGGCTTGCAGATCGAAGCCCCGGTGGTGGGCCTGAGCGGCGCCTGGTGTGGCCATTGCGATCACCAGAGCCCCGATGAGTGTCCGCATCCACCCAACCTGGCACCGATGGGTCAGGCCTGGAAGCCCTTGAGGAAGAACGCCCACTGAACAGCCGAGAACACGAGCACTCCGCCGTTCGGGCTCTTGGAGTCACGCACCCCTACTGCTGGACCGGAGAACGCGACCTCGACGCAGTTGTCGTTGCCCGCGGCACCGCTTCGGCTGCTCTTACGCCATTCGGCACCAGAAAAGTCCACAGTGGACACCCTTCACTCGGCCAGCGTCCGCTCGATCAAGGCCACCGATTCGGCGGGCGACAACGCCCTGGCCGCCAAGTGGTCGAACGTCAGCCTAGCCGCCTTCAGCTCCCCCTCGTTCTCGATATGCATCGCGCCGGTCGCGTAGGAGATGTAGAGGAGGTCGGAATCATCGTGGTCGGGAAAGCTCAGCAGGGTGAACCCGCCACTCATCCCGTCATGGGCGCCCAGATCGGTCGGAAGCACTCTCAACGTGACGTTGGGCAACGCAGCCATGTCAATCAGGTGGCGAAGCTGCGCCCGCATCACAACAGGCCCTCCGACAAGCTTTCTCAACGCCGCCTCGTCTATGACAGCATTGAGTACCAGCAGATTGTCGGGATCGGTGAGCCGCCGCTGCCGGAACTGCCGAACCGCGACCTGGTTGTCCTGCCACTCCTTGCTGTGCTCGCGGTGGTACGCGTCGAAGAGCGCCCGTGTGTAAGCCTCCGTCTGAAGCAATCCGGGGATCGTCAGCAGGGCGATCTCTCTGATCATCGCCGCTTCGGTCTCAACATCGAGATATCCCTGGTCGTCCACACCGAAGGCACGCCACCAGCCTGCCTTCAGCGCATCGCGCACCTGGTCGAGCAGGTCGGGAGCGTAAGCGTCGTACAGGTCCATCATCGACCGCACCAGGTGCACGTCGACGCGGGTCTCCGCAGCCTCGATGCGGTAGAGCGCCTGGACCGTCCTTGTCGAGAGCCTTCGCCGCCTCCTGGATGCTCATCCGGGCATCCAGGCGCATCTTCCGCAGCTTCTTGGCCAGCTTGCGGCGGCGGAAAGGCGGCTGACGCTTGCGCATCCTTCGATGATCGTCAGTGAGATCGCTGAAGTGAGAATCTCACGAAAGATCACACGAAGGGCTTACCGGGGCGAGCCTGACGCGCGGAACGACCGCAGCGGCGGCTCGGGAGCGTCCTTCACCTCAAGGACGCGCATCAGCCGCACCGACGCGGCGTCCACCGGTAGGAGCAGCGTGGTGATCCGCCGGACGACCAGCGCCGTGGTCACCGCGACCCCGGCCAGCACCAGGTCGCCGAACGCGTGCAGCAGCACCCCGTCGGCCAGCGCCTGGGTGCTGGCGCGGAACGACCACAGGATCGTGATCACGAACAGCAGGCCGGACGCCACCCACAGGCTCCACCACCAGCGCAGGAGCTTCGACGGCCGAGGCCGTTCGTCGGCGGGCCGGCGGGCGACGGCGTGTTCGAGCTCGGCGAGCACCGAACCCGGCACGACGAGGTTCACGCCCGGCACGACCAACCCGATCAGGGCCTGCTCGTCCGAGCGCGACGGTCCGTAGCCCACGAGGGTCGCGGCCACGTTCCGCGCGCGCCGCACCCACAGCAGCGTGAGCACCAACGACAGCAAGCTGCCGACGAGCGTGATCGCCGAAGCGGTCACCACCATCGCGTCGGACGCGCTGACCACGCCGGAGGAGAGCGCGCCGTAACGGCTCATCGCGACCAGGACGTAGCGCCAGCTCTCGGAGAACACGCCCCACACCGCGACGGCGGCGAGCAGCCAGAGGGAGTTCTGCGCGGTCCGGCCGAGGCGGCGCACGCCGTCGACCGAGTCGGACTGCTCGACGGTGCCCGGCACGGCCGTCGGCCAGCGCCACGCGAGCAGCGGGAAGCCCCAGCGCGGCGGGACCGGGTAGTTCGGCGGGCCGCTGTAGGACAGCCGCTGCGACCGCCGCGAGGGCTGCGGGTACGCACCGGGTGGCGGAGTCGCCACCCAGTCCACGCGCATCGGCTGCAACGGCTGCACGATCAGATGACCTCGGGTTCCATGCCGTCGGCGCCGCCTTCGAGCGGACGACCGGAGGCTTCCCAGTGCTGCATGCCTCCCTCGACGTTGACGGCCTCCCAGCCGTTCTCGTTGAGGTACTGGGTCACGCGGGCGGAGCGGCCACCGGCGCGGCACACGACGTAGAGCTGCACGTCGTTCGGCACCTCGCCGAGCCGCGCGCCGATCTCGCTCATGGGGATGTGCAGCGCGCCGGGCGCATGGCCCGCGTCCCACTCGTCCTGCTCGCGCACGTCCAGCAGGACGGCGTCCTCTGGCAGCTGAGCCGGCACGTCGGCGATCTCCACGCTTGGAACAGTCACGCCGTAGATGGTGCCATGCCGCAGGTTGCACGGACGTGAACCTCCGGCACGGCCCACCCTCAGGCCACCCCCGCGATGGCGGGCCCGAGCCTCACGAGCTGGGTCTCGGTCAACGGCAGCGACTCCCTCCGCTTGTCGAGGTTCGTCGTGACCACGCTGAGCTGGTCGATCCGGAACGCGGATCCGTCTGTCCGGTAGACGTGCAGGGTCTGCATCTTCGCGACCGCCGACTTCTGGGAACTCGTGTCCCACAGCGTGTAGGAGACCTCGTCGTACAGCTGGTACACGGTGCCGTCCGGAGCGGTCGCACGACGCGGTGCCTGGCAGTTCCCCGCCACCCAGAGCGCCTGGTCCGCCGCTTTGCTCGGACTGCCGGTGAAGACCCCGGCGGACAGCCGCACGCTGCCGGTGCCGCCCTCGTCGCTGACCTCGTACTCGTACATGTTCAGGTCGTCCCGGACCGCCTGTGCACCGAACGCCAGCGCCGGAAGCACCTCCTGCGCCTTGTCCCGCCACGTGCGGAGCTGGTCGGTGCTGAACCTCTCCGCACCGAACCCGCGAACCATCAGCGCGGTCGGCATCTGGGGCTCGCACCCGCCGTTCGGGTTGTGCAGGCCGAGGGGCGTCTGCACCGTCGGAGACGCACGTGGCCAGCCCCCGGGACTGCCGGCCGGTGTCATCGGCCTGACCTGGTTCCAGTTCCAGACGACGCTGCCGAAACCGATGATCGCGACGACCGCCAGGGTGCCGAGCACCGCGCCCGCACGCTGGACGAACAGCCGCCGCCTTCCCAGCTTCAGCACGCCTTCCAAGGTCGTGGCGACCGGTGGCGCGGGGACGTCGAGAGCCCCGCGCAGCTCTTCTTCCACAGTCATCGCACACTCTCCGAGTTGACCCGGCTGCCGTACGCCTCGCGGAGCGTCGCCAGCCCCCTGGCTGTCTGGCTCTTCACGTTGCCCTGCGAACAGCCCAGCTCAGCGGCCGTCTGCTCGATGGACAGGTCGTGCACATAACGCAGCACGAGCACGGCCCGCTGCTTGGGCGGAACCCGCTGCAACGCGTCGTGCAACCGGGAGTTCTGCTCGGTGAAGCCGCCGCCGACGCCGCGTTCCGGCACGTCGGCGACGGGGTGCTCACGTCCGCGCACCCGCCGCCTGGTGTCCAGGAACAACCGCGTGAGGATCGTGCGGACGTAGGCGTCCGCGCTCTCCTGCCGCACGCTGCCCCACTTCGCGTACGCCTTCACGAACGCGTTCTGCGCGAGTTCCTCCGCCTCCGACCAGTCGCCGCACAGCGCGTACGCCGTGCGCCGGGCCCAGTCGAACCTGCTCGTGAAGAACTCCGAGAACTCCTCGTCCCGCCGCACTCCGTCCCCCAAGCTCGTGCTGCTTCGCGTTCAATACGCGGTCAGCCCGAACAGGGTTGCACGCCCTGAAAACGATGAAGGGAACCTTCATCCACGTCAGGTGGATGAAGGTTCCCTTCATCGAGAACCGGAAGAGCTAGTGGACGACGGCCTTCTCGGCGCCCGCACCGGTGAGGGAGCGGACCTCCATCTCGGCCTGCTTGACCGGGTCGGCCTTCTCCTTGGACAGGATCGTGCCGACGTAGCCGAGCAGGAACGCGACGGGGATCGAGACGATGCCGGGGTTCGACAGCGGGAACAGGTCGAAGTCGGCGTTCTTGAACATCGAGGTCGGCGTGCCGGACACGGCGGGCGACAGGATGATCAGCGTGATCGTCACGATCAGACCGCCGTAGATGCTCCACAGCGCGCCCGAGGTGTTGAACCTCTTCCAGAACAGCGAGTAGAGGATCGTCGGCAGGTTGGCCGAGGCCGCGACGGCGAACGCCAGCGCCACGAGGAACGCGATGTTCTGGCCGTTGGCGATGATGCCGCCGCCGATGGACACGAGACCGATCACGACCGCGGTGATGCGGGCGACCTTGACCTCGGAGTCCTTGTCCTCCTCCACGCCCTTCTTGATGATGTTGGCGTAGATGTCGTGGGCGAACGACGCCGACGCCGTGATCGTCAGACCGGCCACGACCGCGAGGATCGTCGCGAACGCCACCGCGGCGATCAGGCCGAGCAGGATCGGGCCGCCGAGCTCCAGCGCGAGCAGCGGAGCGGCCGAGTTGGCCTTGCCGGGCGCCTTGTTGATCGCGTCCGGACCGACCAGCGCACCGGCGCCGTAGCCCAGGACCAGCGTGAACAGGTAGAAGATGCCGATCAGCCAGATCGCCCACACGACCGAGCGACGGGCTTCCTTCGCCGTGGGCACGGTGTAGAAGCGCATCAGGATGTGCGGCAGACCCGCGGTGCCGAGGACGAGCGCCAGCGCGAGCGACAGGAAGTCGAGCTGCGTGGTGCCGTTCTTGCCGTACGCGAGGCCGGGGCCGAGCAGCTTCTCGCCCGCCTTGGGGGCCTTCTCGACCGCGGCGCCGAGCAGCGACGACATGTTGAAGCCGTACTTGCCGAGCACCCAGACCGTCATGATCGCGGCGCCCGCGATCAGCAGGACCGCCTTGATGATCTGCACCCAGGTGGTGCCCTTCATGCCGCCGATGAGGACGTAGGCGATCATCAGGCCGCCGACCACGGCGATGACGATCGACTGGCCACCCGTGCCCGTGATGCCGAGCAGCAGGGCGACGAGACCACCGGCACCGGCCATCTGGGCCAGCAGGTAGAAGAACGAGACGGCCATGGTCGACGTGGCTGCCGCCGCACGGACCGGACGCTGGCGCATCCGGAAGCTCAGCACGTCACCCATCGTGTACTTGCCGGTGTTGCGCAGCAGTTCGGCGACCAGCAGCAGCGCGACGAGCCACGCCACGAGGAAGCCGATCGAGTACAGGAAGCCGTCGTAGCCGTTGAGGGCGATGGCGCCCGCGATGCCGAGGAACGACGCCGCGGACAGGTAGTCGCCGGCGATCGCGATGCCGTTCTGGGGGCCGGTGAACGCGCGACCGGCGGCCAGGTAGTCGGCGGCGGTCTTGGTGTTGCGGCTCGCCCGGATGACCACGAACAGCGTGATCAGGACGAAGACGCCGAAGATGCTGATGTTCAGGACGGGGTTGCTGCTGTTCACTTCGCGCTCTCCTCGATCTCGGCGCGGAGCTTCTCCGCGAGCGGGTCGAGGCTCTTGTTCGCGTGCCGCACATAGAGCGTCGTGATCGCGAACGTCGACACGAACTGGAGCAGGCCGAAGATCAGGCCCACGTTGATGTTGCCGAACACCTTGGTCGACATGAACCCGTGCGCGTAGTCCGCGAGGAGCACGTACAGCAGGTACCAGGCGAGGAACAACCCGGAGACGGGGAACACGAACTTCCGCAGCCGGTGCTTGAGCTGCTCGAAGTCATCACTTGCTTGGACGTCGACCCACTTCTGCGCGTCTGGGGACGACTCGGCCGGGGTGTGCTCGACGGTGCTCACAGCCCCCTCCTAGCGGTACTCGTCGTAGGTGTCAGCAACGTGACGGGCACGTAATGCCTCCAGGTGCGGTCCTGTTCTTGGTCGAAAACCGTATGGAGACCTGAGTCACTCGGTAAGACCCCGTTCGAGGCGTTGCGCCAGGCAGTCGGGTGATGCGACGAACGGTCAGTATGCGTCGACGAACAGCACTCTGCGTGACCGAAATCGCCGTTCACCGATTCGAGTGACCGATTTTCACCCATTTGAAACGGTGACCACTCAGCGTGTTCGACTAGCTCCCCTGCGCTTGTCCTCGGCCAGGCGCGCCTTCTCCTCGGCGGTGCCGAAGCGGGCGATGTCGCGGTCCCGGATGAAGCCCAGCGGGTCGGGCGCGTGCAGGCGCAGCAGGATCTGGTTGACGTCCGCGGGAGCACGTCGGCGGGTCGCCTTGCTGACCACGATCATGGTCATGAACGCGATCGGCACCGTCACCAGCGCAGGCTGGGTGAAGACCGCCGGCGCCCAGCCGCCCGTGTAGGAGCTGATCACGCTGATCACCTGCGCGATGATGACCATGCCGCCGCCGAGGACGAGCCCGCACACGGCGCCCACCCAGGTGAGTCCTCGCCACCAGATGCCGAGCACCAGCAGCGGGCAGAACGTCGACGCGGCGAGCGCGAACGACATGGCCACGGTGAGTGACGCGTCGGAACGCGGGAGGAGCAGCGCGAGGGCGATCGCGACAAGTCCGGTGAACACAGTCGCCCACCGGAAGTCACGAACCTTGCCCGGCATGATGTCCGTCGAGACCACCCCGGCGACCGACACGACGAGCCCGGACGAGGTCGACAGGAACGCGGCGAACGCGCCCGCGGCGACGATCGCGCCGAGGATCTGGCCACCCAGGTTCGGCACCATCGTGCTCGGCAGCATCAGCACCGCCGCGTCCGTCTTCCCGTTCACCAGCAGCCGCGGCAGGTAGAGCCGGGACAGCACGCCCAGCACCGTCGGGAAGATGTAGAACAGGCCGAGCAGGTAGAGCACGTGCAACGCCGTGCGGCGGGCCGCCTTGCCGTCCGGGTTGGTGTAGAAGCGGACCAGGACGTGCGGCAGGCCCATCGTGCCGAGGAACGTCGCGAAGATCAGCGAGTACGTCTTGAGCAGCTCGGAGATGCCCCCGGTCTGCGGCCGCGTCCAGTCGTGGTTGTTCGTCGGCGAGCCCTCGACCACCGGAACCGGGCTGCCGGCGGTGAACTCCATGACCGTGCCGGGGCTGAGCTCGTAGACGCCGCGGCCCCAGAACACCTTGCCGTCGGCCGACCTGCCGTCGATCTCGCCGCGCACCTTCAGCGTCAGCGGCTCGTCGACCCTGAGCTTGATCACCTGCTCGGCCACGGTGATCGTCTCGGCCTGCGGGAACCTGATCACGCCGTTGTCGCTGATGGGCTGCGTGCCGCGATCGGGAGAGGCGAGGAACACCACGAACAGCACGAACGTCGGCGCGGCGATCGCGAAGAGCTTGCCCCAGTACTGGAACGCCTGCACCAGCGTGATCGCCCGCATGCCGCCGCCCAGCACGTTGATCACCACGATGACCGTGACGATCAGGCCGCCGAACCACGCGGGCAGGCCGGTGATCGTCGTCAGCGTCAGCCCCGCGGACTGCAGCTGCGGCACCAGGTACAGCACGCCGATGCAGACCACGAAGAACGTGCTGAAGTGCCGCACGTTCACCGACCCCAGCCTGGCCTCGGCGAAGTCCGGCAACGTGTAGGCGCCGGAACGGCGCAGCGGTGCGGCCACGAACAGCAGCAGCGCGAGGTACCCGGCGGTGAAGCCGATCGGGTACCAGAGCGCGTCGATGCCGTCCTTGAGCACGAGCCCGGCCACGCCGAGGAACGACGCCGCCGACAGGTACTCGCCCGAGATCGCGGCGGCGTTGCGGGTGGCGGGGATCGCCCGGCGCGCCACCAGGAAGTCCGGGGTGGTGTTGGCCTTGCGCGACCCGACGTAGCCCAGCAGGAACGTCACGGCCGCGACGGCGACGATGGCGCTGAGGCTCCAGATGGTGGCGTTCACGTCAGCGGTCGACCATGTTCACGAAGTCGCGCTCGTGCCGTTCGGCCTGCCTGCGGAACACCCAGCCGACCCCGTAGAGGACCGGGAAGGGCACCAGGCCGAGCACGAGCCAGGGGATGCCGATGCCGAGGATCTTCAGATCCCCGATCTGCGGGAACAGGTAGAAGGTGATGGGCAGCAGGCACATGCCGATCAGGACCGCGAAGGCGAGCCCGAACGCGGAGCGGAGCTGCTGCTTGATGAGGTCGCGCACCAGCTTCTCGCCGACGCTGGTCTGCTCCTCCAGCTCGATGATCGTGCGCAGCGCCTTGCCACGCGACTTCGTCGAGTCCGCGAGCACGACCCTGCGCCTGCGTGGTTTGCGGGCCTGCTCGCCGAGCCAGGCCTCGCGGGCGGCCTGCTCGGGCTTTCCCGCGTCGTGCCTGCTCACCAGCCGCTCTTCGGGGGGCGCACGATCCGTTCCTTGAGCTCCTTGGTGTGCCGACGGCTGACCGGGAGCTCCTTGGCGCCCTCACCGGTGCCGATGACCACCGCGTAGCCGTTCGCCGTCATCCGCAGCTCGCTCACCAACGGCAGCGCGACCAGGTACGACCGGTGGATGCGTACGAACCCCGCGTTGGCCCACCGCTCTTCGAGCTGCGCCAACGGGATGCGCACCAGGTGGCTGCCGTCCTGGGTGTGCAGGCGGGCGTAGTCGCCCTGCGCCTCGACGTACCGCACGGACGCGCGCGGCACCAGCTTGATGGTGCCGCCCAGCTCGACGGGGATGACCTCGTCGTCGGTGGGTTCGGCCTGGGCCGCGGGCGCGGCGTTCGCGGCCGGTGCGGGCGCCGCCGTGCGACCCACCCGGTCGGCGACCCGCGAGATCGCCTTGAGCACGCGCTCTTCGTTGATCGGCTTGTTGATGAAGTCGAGCGCGCCGACGTCGAACGCCGTGACGAGCGCGTCGCGTTCCTCCACACCCGTCACGAACACGAGCGCGGGCGGGTACCGGAACGCGCTGAGCACCCGCGCGAGATCCATGCCGGACAGTCCGGGCATGTTGATGTCCGCGAACACCGCGTCGACCGGCGGCAGGCCGGCCTTGGTCCTCGCCATGACCTCCTGCTCGTAGTCACCCCTCAGGATGCGCAGAGCCTCGGCGGCGTCGAAGGCCGTGAGGACGCGCCGGATGTGGGGACTGCTCTCGAGCAGGAACTTGATCTCGCTCAGGCCAGGAGCCTCGTCATCGACTGCGAGGACGAGGAGACCGGCGTTGTCATGGATACTCACTGTGTCGGGCATCTTGCCCATCAATGTGCGGTCATGTCTACGCCGGGGTAGGTCTCGACACGCCCTGCGAAACCGAACTGATGCTCACAGCCCGAATCGGGACCAGCGAGCACGTTCCTCCAGGCTCGCGAGCACCTGCGTCACGAGATCGCCCGATCGGGTGGATGCGCCGGTGAGCCCGAGCTTGGCCAGCAACGGCTTGCGCGGCTCGGCGACGGTCAGCTCGGCATCCGGGAACCGCTTCGCCAGGACGCCGCGGAGCGTGCCGATGCCGTCGACCAGCCCGAGCTGCTGCGCCTTCGTCCCGGTCCAGATCTCGCCGCTGAAGAGATCCTCGTCGGTCTTGAGCTTGCCGCCCCGCCGTTCGGTGACCCACGCCTTGAACTGCTCGTGCAGGTCGGCGTGCAGGCCCTTGAGCCACTCGACGTCCTCGGGCTTCTCGGCCTGGAACGGGTCGAGCCGCACCTTGTTCTCACCGGCGGTGTAGACGCGGCGCTCGACGCCCGCCTTGTCCAGCAGCCCGTTGAGCCCGAAGCTCGCGCTGACCACGCCGATGGAACCGACGAGGCTCGTGCCGTGCGCGTAGATCTCGTCCGCCGCGCACGCCAGCCAGTAGCCGCCGCTCGCCGCCACGTCCTCGCAGAACGCGAGCACCGGCACGTGCTTCTTGGTCGCGAGCTCGCGGATGCGCTCGGCGATCAGGGCGGACTGCGTGGGCGCGCCGCCGGGAGAGTTGATGAGCAGAGCCACGGCGATCAGGCGCTCGTTGTCGAACGCGCGGTTGATGGCCGTCTCGACGTTCTGGAGGCTGATCGTGTTGCGGGCGACCGGCGAGGACTGCGGGGTGATGACCCCGTGCAACCGCACCGCCGCGACGACCGGTGGCCGTTCACCCCGGTCCATGACCCTCGGGAGCCGGGCCGCGATCTTGTCCGTGACGCTCATGTACTCGACAGTACGTGCGTTTCGCGGTCACGCGGGAGCCTCGATGGGTGGTCGGTTGCTCCCGCGTGACTTTCCACACGTGGTGCTAGGTTCGGCGGGTGACGTTCAACCCGATCCGGTGGCTCGAACGCTATGTCGAGTGGTGGGACGACCGGGGCAGGCAGAACGCCGCCGGGCCGACGCCGATGCACATCTACTGGATGTGGGTGAGCTGGAGCGTCTGCGCCGTCGTGCTGATCACGACTCTGGCGGTGGCAGCACGCTGACCTGCGGTGCCTGTCAGCACTTGCAGCTGTTGAAGCCCTTGGCGGTGCACTTGATGCAGACGCGGACGCGCTCGGGTGCCTGTTGTTCGTGCAATTGATGATGCCCTTAACTCGCGGCCGGCCTCGACCTGAGGGAGCGCCGGCTGTTCATTGGTCAACACCACAATCGGCACGTTGACCGTGCGGGTTGAGGATGGTTGCGCACTCAACTTCAGGCCCGGAAATCAGGCACGGACCACCGGCTGCTCGTTCGTCATCGGCTCGTCCGTCAGCTGAGTGCCCAGGTTCAGGTTGGGCAGCACGTTGCGCGCGAACTTCGGCACCTTCAGGATGACCTTGGTGCCCGCGTTGGGCGCGGTCTCCACGACCAGGGCGTACTCGGCGCCGAACACCGTGCGCATGCGGTCGTTGATGTTGCCGATGCCCACGTGGGCGCCGGTCTGGTGGGCGTCCTTGATGTCGTCCAGGCGGTCGGGGTCCATGCCGACGCCGTCGTCCTCGACGCTGATCAGGGCCTCGTTGCCGTTGTCCTCGGCGGTGATGGTGAGCATGCCGCCGCCGGGCTTGCGGGCCAGGCCGTGCCGGACCGCGTTCTCGACCAGCGGCTGGAGCACCAGGAACGGCAGCACGACCTGCAGGACCTCGGGCGCGATCCGGAGCCGGACGTTCAGCCGGGAACCGTAGCGGGCCTGCTCGATCGTGAGGTAGCGGTGGATGTTCGTGAGCTCGTCGGCCAGGGTCGTGAAGAGGCCGTCCGTGCGGAACGAGTAGCGCGTGAACTCGGCGAACTCCTGCAGCAGCTCGCGGGCGTGCGCCGGGTCGGTGCGGATCAGCGAGGAGATCGTGTTCAGGGCGTTGTAGACGAAGTGCGGCGAGATCTGCGCGCGCAGGGCCTTCACCTCGGCCTGGGCCAGCGCCTGCCGCTGCTTCTGCACGACCTCCAGTTCGAGCTGGGTCGAGACGAAGCGGGCGGTCTCCTCGGCCATCCGGATCTGGCGCTTGGAGGCGACCCCGGACACGACGATCAGCGTGCCGGCCACGTCGCCCTCGACAACCAGCGGGACGACCACGACGCTGTGCAGTGAGCACGGGCCCTGCAGCTCGCAGCCCAGCTTGCGGTGGTCGACGTGTTCCTTGTGGCAGTTGTTGATCGCACGGGCGACCGTGTCGCGGAGGTACTCGTAGTGGTCGTTCGCGCCACCGTCCCACGACAGGACGGTGCCTTCCTCGTCGGTGATGGCGACCGCGACGCACCGCAGCATCTCGCGCAGGTGGGGGGTGGCCTTGTTCGCCGCTTCCTCCGTCAGGCCCGCGCGGAGGTCGCTCGACGCCCTGGACATGCGGTCGAGCATGTCCATCACAGCATCCTCGACGGAGGTGCTGACTCGTCGAGCGCGGCACAGCATCACGAAGAGGCCCAGAACGGCCAGGGTCGCGATGACGCCGAGCACAGCGCGCTCGGTCAACAGGTCGCCCACGGTGCACATGCTGTGCTGTGGGTGGCCCGGATAGCAAGAGGCGCGCCCGGCGTACCCCCGTACGGTCCACCGATCCGGGTAGACATCCGATGAATTTGGGGAGAAGGTGTGCGCGTGAAAGTGGCGCTGTTCGCAACCTGCCTGACCGACACGTTCTTTCCGTCGACCGCACGTGCCGTGGTGCGTCTGCTGGAGCGGCTCGGCTGTTCGGTGGAGTTCCCGCTCGATCAGACGTGCTGCGGGCAGATGCACTTCAACACGGGTTATCGGGAGCATTCGAAGCCGCTGGCGCGCAAGTACACCGACGTCTTCGGCGGCTACGACCACGTGGTTGCGCCATCCGGGTCATGCGCGGGCATGGTCCGGGAGATCCACCCCACGCTGGGTGAGGCCCCGCCGCGGACGTTCGAGCTCGCCGAGTTCCTCGTGGACGTGCTGGGCGTGACCGACGTGGGCGCGTGGTTCCCCCACCGGGTCACCTACCACCCCACCTGTCACTCGCTGCGCATGCTGGGCGTGGGCGACAAGCCGCTGGCGCTGCTCAGGGCGGTCAAGGGACTCGATCTGGTGGAACTTCCGGACGCGACGCAGTGCTGCGGCTTCGGCGGCACGTTCGCGGTGAAGAACGCCGAGACGTCCACGGCGATGCTCGCGGACAAGATGCGGTGTGTGCTCGACACCGGCGCCGAAGTGCTTTCCGCCGGCGACAACTCCTGCCTCATGCACATCGGCGGCGGCCTGTCGCGGTTGCGCGCTGGCGTCCGGCCGGTGCACCTGGCGGAGATCCTGGCTTCGACGGAGGAGGACCCGTGGCGCGCAATCCCGTGACGTGGCTGGGCAGCCCGACGTTCCCCGAGGCCGCGAGGGCGGCGTTGCAGGACACCCAGCTGCGGCAGAACCTGCGCAAGGCCACCGGGACCATCCGCGGTCGCCGGGCGGCCGCGGTCGCCGAGATGACAGACTGGGAACAGCTGCGGGTCGCCGGCGAGCAGATCAAGGACGACGTGCTCGCGCGCCTCGACACGTTGTTGCTCCAGCTTGAGGAGTCGGTGACGGCACGAGGTGGCGTCGTCCACTGGGCGCGGGACGCCGCCGAGGCGAACCGGATCGTGCTCGACCTGTGCCGCGCGGAGGACGCGCGCGAGGTCGTGAAGGTGAAGTCCATGGCCACGGCCGAGATCGGGCTCAACGAAGCCCTCGAAGCCGGTGGCGTGCACGCGGTCGAGACCGACCTCGCGGAGCTGATCGTGCAGCTCGGCGACGACCGGCCGTCGCATATCCTGGTGCCCGCGATCCACCGCAACCGCTCGGAGATCCGCGAGATCTTCCGGCGCCGGATGGGGGTCGAGGTCTCCGACGAACCGGCTGACCTCGCCGAGGCGGCCCGCGTCTTCCTGCGCGAGAAGTTCCTGACCACGAAGGTCGCCATCAGCGGTGCCAACTTCGCCGTCGCCGACACCGGGTCGATCGTGGTGCTGGAGTCCGAGGGCAACGGCCGGATGTGCCTGACGCTGCCGGAAACGCTGATCACCGTGATGGGCGTCGAGAAGCTCGTACCCACGTGGCAGGACCTGGAGGTCTTCCTGCAGCTGCTGCCGCGCTCGTCCACCGCGGAGCGGATGAACCCGTACACCAGCGTGTGGACCGGTGTGACACCCGGCGACGGCCCGCAGAAGTTCCACCTGGTGCTCCTCGACAACGGGCGCACGGCGACGCTCAAGGACTCCGTCGGGCGCCAGGCGCTGCGGTGCATCAGGTGCAGTGCGTGCCTCAACGTGTGCCCGGTCTACGAACGCACCGGTGGCCAGTCGTACGGCTCGGTCTACCCCGGTCCGATCGGCGCGATCCTCACACCGCAGCTGGTCGGCGACATGCACGACCCGCAGGCCGCGTCACTTCCTTACGCCTCCTCGCTCTGCGGTGCGTGCTTCGAGGTCTGTCCGGTGCGGATCGACATCCCGTCGGTCCTCACGCACCTGCGCGCCGAGGCGGTGGAGGCCAAGGGGCGCACCGCGGAGTCGGTCGCGATGGCCGCCGCCGCGTGGGTCTTCGGCGAGGCCTCGCGCTACGAGAAGGCGCAGAAGGCCGGTTCCCTGGCCAGGTTCCTCGCCAGGGACGGGCGGATCACGTCCCTGCCGTGGCCGGGTTCGAAGTGGACGTCCTCACGCGACGTGCCCGCACCGCCCGCCGAGTCGTTCCGCACGTGGTGGAGGAAGAACCGTTGCCAGAAATGATCAATACAGCCGCGAAGGCAGAGATCCTCCAGCGCATCCGCGACGCCCGTGTGCCCGCCGCACCTCCGGTCGTGCGCGGCTACGACCGGACGGGCAGGGGCGGTGTCGAGCTGTTCGCCGAACGGGTCGCCGACTACCGCGCGATCGTGCACACCGTCAGTGACGTGCCCGCAGCGCTGGAACGTCTCAAGGGCAAGCGAATCGTTGCGCCGCAGGACGTTCCGCCGGAGTGGCTGATCGACGGCGTCACGTGGTTGCACGAACCGCTGTCGATCGACGAGCTGGACCAGGCCGACGGCGTGCTGACCGGCTGCGCGGTGGCGATCGCCGACACCGGCACGATCGTGCTCGACGGCGGCGAGGCCCAGGGCCGCCGCGCGCTCACCCTGCTGCCCGACTACCACCTGTGCGTGGTCCGCCAGGACCAGATCGCCGCGTCGGTGCCGGAAGCGTTGCAACGACTGGAGCCCACGCGGCCGTTGACGTTCATCAGCGGACCGTCCGCGACGAGCGACATCGAGCTCAACCGGGTGGAGGGCGTGCACGGCCCTCGCACCCTGGAGGTCCTGGTCGTCACTTGAGCAGGCGCGACAACCGGCGGTCGGCCAGCGGCTTGCCGCCGGTCTGGCACGTCGGGCAGTACTGGAACGCCTTGTCCGCGAACGACACCTCACGAACCGTGTCGCCGCATACGGGACATGGCAGCCCGGTGCGCGCGTGCACCCGCAGCCCCGACCGCTTCTCGCCCTTGAGCCGGGCCGCGTCCTGCCCGACGGACCGCGCCACGGCGTCGGTCAGCGTGCTGATCATGGCCTCGTGCAGCCGGTCCAGCTGCTCCTCGGTGAGCTTCCCGGCCGTGGCGTACGGCGACAGCCGGGCCATGTGCATGATCTCGTCGGAGTAGGCGTTGCCGATGCCCGCGATCAGGCCCTGGTCCGTCAGCGCCGTCTTCAACCGCTCGGTGTGCCCGCTCAGCAGGTCTTCCAGCTGGGTGCGGGTGAGCTCCAGCGCGTCCGGGCCCAGCCGGGCGATGCTCGCGATGGTCTTCGGGTCGCGCACGATCCACGCCGCGAGTCCCTTCTTCGTGCCGGCTTCGGTCAGGTCGAAACCGGGCCCCTGGCCGGGCGGACCGAGGTGCACGCGCAGCGCCAGCGGACCGCGGCCCTGCTTGGGCGGCGGTGCGGACATCGTGTCAGCCCATCTCAGCCACCCGGCGCGGGCGAGGTGAACGACCAGGTGGAGGCCGTCCGCGACCTCCAGGTCGAGGTGCTTGCCGTGCCGGTGCGCGGCGACGACCTCCTGGCCGTGCAGCGCGGTCCACGGCGGGTCGAACGTCTTGAGCACCTGCAGTGACGCCACGTCGACGCGGTGCACGGTTCGGCCCACCGCGTTCTCACGCAGGTGGTGGACCAGTGCTTCTACCTCGGGTAGCTCGGGCACCGGTCCAGTGTCGCATCAGTCGACGGGTTGCAACGGGCCCTCGACGTCGGGCAGCGAGTGCATCTCGATCGTGCGAGCGACCCGCGAGGCCTCCTGGCGCACCGCCAGCGGCCCCCTGACCTGGCCGACCCACCGTTCGGGTGGCAGCTCGTCGGCTGTGGCCTTGCTCTCCGCGACCAGCGTGTGCGGTCGGCGCAGCGCCCAGCGGACCGGGAAGAACGCGAACAGGAAGATCAGCGCGAGGATGAGCCACGCGGGCACGACCACCTGCTCCGGCGTCCACGCGATCAGCACCACCGTCATCACGACGAGCATCCCGGCCATCATGACGCCCGGCAGGACACCACCGCTGACGTCGTGCTCGAAGTCGTCGGACAACTCCGGGTTGCGCCACTCGACCCGGCTGTGGACCGTCCACATCCGTCCGTCGGCACCGCGCACCAGCCGCGTCATAAACCCGTCTCCCACGCTCGGTCGGTTCTGGTCAAACCGTACCCAACGCGGAGCAAGCCTTGTGGGTGAACTCGTCCGACCTCGATCGTCACCGTCAGTTCTGAACGACCGGTTTGGGGTAGAGCGTGATCGTGGTGGCCGTGGTCTGCGGCGACGGGCACGGATCCGGCGGCGGCGGAGGAGGACGCCGATCGGACGACACCGGCGCCGTGTCCAGCGACCTGATGTCCCGCGAGCTGCTGATGATCGTGGTGACGACGACCTCGGCGGTGCTGGACGTCGACTGCACGAGCGGCACCGCCCGTTCGGCCGGTGGCTCCCGCCGTTCGGAGGTCTGCGGCGGCGGCACGTAGGACGTCGTCCTGCGCACGGTCTCCAGCCGCTGTCCTCCGCCGGAGTTGACCACCTTCTGCTGCGGCTGGACCTGCTCCTGGTGGGTCTCGGGCGCCGGCGCGACCACGAGCTCCTTGCTGTGCCCCGAGCTGGTCGAACCCGACGTGCTCAGCGCGATCACCGGCCGCTGGTCCGGCTGCAGCACCGCCACACCGGGGCCGCCGTTGAACACCGCGGCCATCGTGCCGATCAGGCCGACGGTGGCCACGCTGGCCGCCACGACGGCCATCTTCGCCTTGCCGACCAGCATCTTCCCGGCGAACGCGAGACCGAGCGTGGACGGCACGACCAGGAACGCCGCGTTGGCGCGCAGGGTCGCGCAGACCTCGTTCAGCTCGACGTGGAGCTGGGCGCAGGACGAGCAGCCGTCCAGGTGGGCGCGGATCCGGCGTTCCTCGACGCCCTGGACCCCGCCGGCGGTGAAGGTACCGAGCTTCGCCCGGATCGCCGCGCACGACGAACGCTCGTCATAGGTGGCGAGGTGTGCCTGCAGATAGGCCGCACGCAGTCCCTCACGCGCGCGGCGAGCCAACGCCGACATGGCGTTCGGCGAAAGACCGAAGTGCGGTGCCACGGAGGCGGGGCGCTCGCCCTCCACCTCGACGCGCCACAGCACGACCCGCCACCGCTCCGGCAGGCTGGAGAACGCTCGGGTGATCAGGTTGTGCTCGGCACGGCGGTTCGCGTTGTCGCCCACGGGCTCGACCCGGCGCCCCAGTTCCTCGTCCTCCACCGGGACGTCCCGCCTGCGGCCGCTCCACTCCCACGCGACGCGCCTGGCGACGGTCAGGAGATAGGTGCGGACGTGGTCCGTCGGACCGCTCCCCCGCCGAATCGCCTGCAACATGCGGAAGAAGGACTCCGCGGTGAGATCGTCAGCCTCGGCCGCCTCGCGGACGTGCCTGAGTGAGAAACGGCGGATCGCGTCCGCGTGCCGGGAGAACAGTTCGCCGTAGGCCGAGTCGTCTCCCTCGCGCACCCTGGCGAGCAGGTCCCGGTCGACCTCGTTCTCGTCGACCATCACGGGGTTCAACATGCCACAAGGGGCCAGACCTGCCCCTGGATGAGAACAGGTCGATACACAAGACCATCCGTTAGTCGTGGGCTGATCAGCGCAACGCATTCGGTGACGAGACGGTCACAGGTGGGCGTCGGGCCGTCGGTGCCAGAAGATCGAGCGACTATCGTCACGGCCGTGGTGGACTGGCGGGAACGCGCTTCGGCCCTCGTGCCGGAACTTCGTGCTGTCGCCGAAACCGAGGAGTGGTCCTGCCACGTCTTCTTCTCCGAGCTGTCCCAGTTGACCATGGAAGCGCACCGCGAGCAGGACGACGACGTGCTGCGCCGCGCGTACGGGTTCGCGCACTGGTGCTTCCACCAGCCGGAGCAGTTCCTGGAGAACGCCGCGTTGATCAGCTTCTACGAGCACGTGTTCGACGACTGGGACCTCCGCGAGGAGGTCGCGGCCTGGCTGCCGTGCGACGTGCTGCCCAAGGTGCGGGCGCTGTGGGAGTGGCGCTGGCCCAAGGAGCAGTTGGACGAGGTAGATCAGCTGCTGGCCGGTTTACGACCCCCCGGTCGAGACGCCGTCTAGCGCTGTTGTATAGTTCTTACCCGTAAGGCAATGCGGATGTAGCGCAGTTGGTAGCGCATCACCTTGCCAAGGTGAGGGTCGCGAGTTCGAGTCTCGTCATCCGCTCTTCACTCAGGACGGCTCATGCTCACGGAGAGCATGAGCCGTCCTTCGTTTCGGATGATGTTGGGGGGACGACCCCCCAACCCCCCGCGTGTGAACGAGGTCCGGTATCTGTCGAGGCCACCGGACCTTCTGCGTTCTCGGGGTGATCTCTGGCCGCTGCCGTGGAAAGGTGGTCCCCGTCCGCTCGCATCAACCTGATCGAGCTCGTTCGAACAAGGACCTGGAGACCATGGCCATCACTCAGACGGCAAACGCGCACTGGGAAGGCTCTCTCGTCGAGGGCAAGGGAAACGTCAGCCTCGACACGTCCAAGAGCGGCAGCTTCGAGATCGACTGGAAGGCGCGTGCCGAGGAGGCGGGCGGCAAGACCAGCCCGGAGGAGCTCATCGCCGCGGCCCACTCGTCCTGCTACTCGATGGCGCTCTCGCACGGCCTGACCGGCGCGGGCACGCCGCCCACCTCGATCGACACCAAGGCCGAGGTCAAGTTCCAGGCCGGCCAGGGCATCATCGGGATCCACCTGACCGTGCGCGCCAACGTGCCGGGTCTCACCCAGGAGGCCTTCGTCGAGGCCGCCGAGGGCGCCAAGGCGAACTGCCCGGTCTCCAAGGCGCTCGCGGGCGTCGAGAACATCACGCTGGACGCCGCCCTGGTCTGAAGCGCAGCTCCGCGGGCCCGTTGCTGATCAGATGCCTGCGGCGGCGCACGGGCTGCTCGACCACCTCGAACGAGCGGTCGAGCAGCTCCTCGGCGACGATGCGGCCCTGCAGCCTGGCCAGTCCCGCGCCGAGGCAGTAGTGCGGGCCGTGCCCGAAGCCCAGGTGCGCCGGCACGGGCGGCCTGCCGGGGTCGAAGTCCTCGGTGAACACGCGCGGGTCGCGGTTGCCCGCCGCGTAGTCGAGGAACAGGTGGTCGCCCTCGGCGATCTTCACCCCGGCCGTGGTCACCGGGCGGGTCGCCGTCCGGAAGAAGCCGATGAACGGCGAGTCGAGCCGCACCACCTCCTCGACCACACCACCCAGTCGGCGTTCCCGCCGGTCGAGCCGCAGCAGCATGCTGGCCAGCAGGTTCGTGGTCGAGTCGGTGCCGGCGACGACGACCGCGAGGCACAGCGACAGCCGTTCCTGCTCGGACAGCTGCCCGCCCTTGAACGCGTCCGAGCGCCCGAAGTAGGCGCAGAACTCGTGCATGCCGGCGAAGTACGACCCGAGTACCCGTTCGCTGACCTCCTCACCGCTGGTCAGCTCCAGCACCGGTGCCACGAACTCGCGGAACAGCGGGAAGTCGCGCTCGGGCACGCCGAGCACGTCGCCGACGACGCCCAGCGCGAACGGTGCGGCGAACTCGCTCACGAAGTCGGTTTCCCCCGGCAGTTCGTCGAGGAGCCGCCGAGCCCGCAGCCGAATTGGGTCAGCCATTTGGCGCACGGCCGTTTGAGTGAATTTCTGATTCGCCGTCGCACGAATTCGCGCGTGCCTCGGTCCGTCCGCCGCGTTGAGCGACGACATCAGTTCCAGCAATCGCCGCTGCTCCGGCGGCAGCACCGCCGCCACGGCCGCGACCTGCGGACCTGCCATGTTCCGGGAGGAGAACGTCACCGGATCAGCCAGCACGGCACGCAGGTCGGCGTAGGCGGTCACCCGCTGGGCGTTGATTCTCGGGTCGAATTCCATTGCAGTATCTTGTCCCGGTTCCAGCCTTTGTCGGGGGCTGACGACAGGACGAATTCAAGTGATCATCCGGCTGCTCGGTCCGCTCGAACTCACCGGTCCGAACGGGCTAGTTCAGCTCAGCAGTGCGGGACAGCGGACGCTGGTGGCCCGCCTTGCCCTGAAGCCGGGGGAAACGGTGCCGAGGAGCGCGCTCGTGGACGCGCTCTGGTCGGACGAGGTGCCCGCCTCCGCCACGAAGACCCTGCACAGCCTCCTCGCCCGACTGCGCAACCAGATCCGGGACGCCGGGCTCGGTGAGCTGATCACGACGCGGGAGCCGGGTTACGTGCTGAACGCGGCGGCCGACACCGTCGACGTGGCACGGTTCGAGACGCTCGTCGCAGCAGCACACGGCAGTGACGACCCGGTGGAGACCGCACGGCTGCTGCGCGAGGCGTTGGCGTTGTGGACCGGCGACCCGCTGGCCGACTGCCGGCCGGGTGAGTGGACGCGGCAGGAGTCCGCACGGCTCACCGAGCTGCGGATGGACGCGACCGAGCACCTGATGGAGGCCTCGCTGGCGCTCGGTGAGCACGCCGCGGTGGCGCCGCTGGTGAGCTCGTTGGTCGAGCAGCACCCGTTCCGCGAACGGCTGTGGGAGCAGCTGATGATCGCGCTCTACCGGTGTGGTCGGCAGGCGGAGGCGCTGGCCGCGTTCCAGCGGGCGCGCGGCGTGCTGGTCGACGAGCTGGGCATCGAGCCCGGCGCTCGGCTGCGCGATCTCGAACAGGCGGTGCTGACCGCCGATCCACGACTCGACCTGGCCGAACGCGTCGCGGTGCCGGTGCGCGGCAACCTGCCCGCCGACCGGTCGAGCTTCGTGGACCGGCCGGAGACCGAGCAGGTCGCCGAGCTGATCCGGGAGCACCGGCTGGTGACGTTGATCGGCGTCGGCGGGGTCGGCAAGACGCGGCTCGCGGTGCACGTGGCACGCGGTGAGCAGCCGCGGGACGGGGCGTGGCTGGTCGAGCTGGCGGCGTTGCGCGACCGGGCGCTCGTGCCGCACGCGGTGGCGGAGGCCCTGGGCGTGGTCGACCAGACCGGGCGCGGGCAGCTGACCGTGCTCACCGAGTTCCTCGCCGACCGGGACGTGTTGTTGGTGCTGGACAACTGCGAGCACGTCGTCGACCACTGCGCGGTCCTGGTCGACACGCTGCTGCGGGTCGCCCCGCGGTTGCGGGTGATCGCGACCTCCAGGCGCGCGCTGAGGGTGCACGGCGAGCAGGTGCTGTCGGTGGCGCCGTTGTCGGTGCCCTATCCGGCGGCGACGCTGTTCGCCCAGCGCGCCAACGCCGCCGTGCCCGGCTCGTTCGTCATCACGCGAGCGAACGAGCAGGCCGTCAGCGATCTGTGCCGGCGCCTGGACGGCATCCCGCTGGCGATCGAGATGGCGGCGCTGCGGGTGCGTGCGCTGACGCCGTCGCAGCTGCTGGAACGGCTGGACGACCGGTTCAAGGTGCTGACCGACGGCGGCCGCACCGCGTTGCCGCAGCACCAGACCCTGATGGCCACCATGGACTGGAGCTTCGACCTCTGCTCACCGCGCGAGCAGCTGCTGTGGGCACGGGCGTCGGTCTTCGCCGGCAGCTTCGACCTCGCCGCGGCCGAGGCGGTGTGCTCGGACGACGCGCTGACCGCGGACTTCATGTTCGACGCGGTCGACGGCCTGGTCGACAAGTCCGTGCTGCAACGCGAAGAGCATGCGGGCGTGGCGCGCTATCGGTTGCTGGAGACCATGCGCCAGTACGGGCAGACGCGGTTGCGTGCGAGCGATGAGCAGGCACGGCTGCGCATGAGACATCGTGACTGGTACGCGGGCGTCGCCGAACAGGGCGAGCGCGCCTGGTTCACGCCGCGGCAGGCCGCGACCGTCGGGGCGATGACGACCGAACGCGGCAACCTGCGTGCGGCGCTGGAGTACTCGCTGACCACCCCGGGCGAGGCCGACGCGGGCCTGCGCCTGGCGGCGACGCTGTGGTTCTACTGGGTCGGCTGCGGCCGGTTCGCCGAGGGACGGCACTGGCTGAACTGGGCGCTGTCGCTGGAGACCGAACCGTCACGCGCGCGCTGCAAGGCGTTGTGGGTCAACGGGTACGTGGCGACGTTGCAGGGCAACACGGCCGCGGTGCCCGCGCTGCTGGAGACGTGCCGCGAGGAGGCCGCGCTGCTGGACGACGCGGACGCCGACGTCTACGCGACCTACGTGCAGGGCGCGGCCGCGGTGTTCAACGACGACCTGCCGCTGGGCGCGGCACTGCTGACCGAGGCCGACCGGCTGCACACGGAGCTGGGACACCTGGACAGCAACGTGATCATGGCTCGGGTGGCGCTGGCGATCACCGTGGCGTTCGGCGGCGAACTCGACCGCGCGGCCGCCCTCTGCGCAGAGGCACGGGCCGTGTGTGAGGAGAACGGCGAGCTCTGGGCGCGCGCGTACGCGTTGTACGTCCTGGCCTTCGTCGCGATGGCACGCGGTGACGTCGCCGAAGCCCGTGAGCTGGCCACTTCTTCGTTGCGCATCAAGGAGAAGTTCGACGACCTGCTGGGGATCGCGGTGTCGGTGGAGCTGCTGGCGTTGATCTCAGTGGTCACCGGGTCCGCCTCGCACGCGGCGTTGTTGTTGGGCGGCGCTGACCGCGTGTGGCAGTCCGTCGGGCTGCCGCTGTTCGGGTCGGCGAACTTCGCGGCGTCCCACGACCAGTGCGTGGCGTTGTGCCGGCAGGCGTTGGGCGAGGAGGCCTACGCCGCCGAGTTCACGCGTGGTTCGACGCTGACCGTGGCCGCGGTGGTCGCGGCCGCGCAGTCGTGACGCAGCCCCGGCGCAGCCGTCGAGGAGAAGCGTGTGCTGAATGAGGACCAGCGTCCGCACACCCGACGCCGAGACCGTCGAGGAAGTGCTGAAACTCGCCACACGGGCTCCGTCGTTCGGCATCGTGCCGCCGTGGCGGTGGAGGAAGGGCAACGAATGCCTCGAACTCCTGACGACACGCACGGACCAGACGGCGCTCCTCGCGTGTGGCGCCGTCCTCCACCACGTGCGCGTCGCTCTCTCCGCCATGGGCTGGGACTGCCACGTGCTGCGGTCCGTCTTCTCCGACGGCCAGATCGCGTCCGTGCACCCGCGCTGGGAGCTGGACCCGTTCTCGTGCGAGGTGGCCTCCGCGGCGGCGATCTCGCTGCGCCGCGCCGACCCGCGGCCGTTCCTGCCCGACGAGGTACCGGACTCGGCGCTGACGTGGCTGCTGCACGCGGCCCGCGCCGAGAACTGCGACCTGGAACTGGTCGCGCGGCGCAACGGCGCGCTGATGCGGGTGGTCGGCCACGACTGGCTGCGGATGGGTGAGGCCGTGAGCTCCGTGCTGCTGGCGTCGACCGTGTGGGGCCTGGCGTCGCAGGCGGTGCTGCACGAGGGCGAGGTGTTCGTGCGGGTCGGCTGGCAGTCGCCCAATGCCGAACCGTTGCCTCAGTCGGCACGCTAGGTCTTCCCTTGGCGGGGACTATGTGCGGGTGGACCGCGACAGAACGCTCGCGCACCTGAGCGACGACGACTGGCTGAGACCCGACTCGTCGTCCACCCAGCTGTACCGGGACCTCTGCGCGTTGCGCGACCTGCCGGTGCGGGAGCTGACGCCGACGTCGCTGCACCTGCTCGTGACGCACCAGGTGGGCCTGGACGTGACCGCGCTGCTGGCGCTGGAGCACGTCGAGTCGGACCCGCTGCGCTCGTTCGCGCTCTACCCGGGCGACCTGCTCGCCGCTCTACTCAGAGTGGATCACTCCTTCTGGACCGATCACCCCGAGTTGCTGCACCGCATGTCGATTCTGCTGGACCGGCTGCGCACGCTGCCTGAGGGCGACTGGCAGCTACTGGTGTCCGCGGCCGAGCAGTTCCCCGGTTAGGCGCGCGTTAGGCGTCCCTTTGCCGCTCGGTGAGTTGCTGGCGCCATGCCAAAGACTCTCGCGGCCGCAGGCCTCACGCTGGCCTCTCTCGCCGCCACCGCAGTGTTCTTCTCCCCCGTCGCCTCCGCCGAGACGTGCAAGGCCTCCTACTACGACGGTGGCGGCACGACGGCCAGCGGCGAGCCCTTCGACCCCAACAAGCTGACGGCCGCGCACAAGACGCTGCCGTTCGGCACCAAGGTGAAGGTCAAGAACCGTTCCAACGGCAAGACCGTGACCGTGCGGATCAACGACCGCGGCCCGTACGTCACCGGCCGGTGCATCGACCTGACCCCGAAGGCCTTCAAGGCGATCGCCCCGCTGTCACAGGGCGTAGTCGGAGTCACCGTCACGAGGATTTAGTTGAGTAGAAAACTTTCGTTTTGCTTGACCCAATCGAGTGAACGAGATAGGCAATCCGGGTGTTGGCGGCGATGAGTGGCCCAGGTCGGCTCGCGACCGGAGCTCTCCTAGGTGCGGTCGCCGCAGCGTTTTACGTGCTCGTACCGCATGTCGGATCGCTCGCGTCGGGCGATCCGACAGCCCCGGACCACGACCGGCCGGCCCGCGTATCACTGGTCAACACGCCGTCGCTCGTGCCCACGGACACCGAAGCACCATCACTCACCGTGTCGTCCGTCTCATCGTCCGCGCCGTCTTCTTCTTCCACGACAACGACTACGACGACCACCACGACGACCACGGTCACGACGACGACAACTCAGGCACCGCCGCCCGTCACCACGACGACCACGCGCCCGCCGCCGCCTCCTCCCACCACGACGACCACGCGGCCATGCGGGATCATCTTCTGCTGATCCGCAGGACCGCACCTGCCCACGATCCCGCCTACTGGTCGGCGACCTTCAGGCCGACCGGGCACGACACGCCCGTGCCGCCCAGACCGCAGTAGCCGTACGGGTTCTTGGCGTCGGACAGGTACTGCTGGTGGTAGTCCTCGGCGTAGTAGAACTCCCCGAGCGGCACGATCTCCGTGGTGATCGGCCCGAGCCCGGCCTCGCTCAACGCCTCCTGGTAGACGTCCCGGGAAGCCTCGGCCGTGACCCGCTGCCCTTCGTCGGCGTACAGCACCATCGACCGGTACTGCGTGCCCACGTCCGCGCCCTGCCGCATGCCCTGGGTCGGGTCGTGCCCCTCCCAGAACACCCGCAGCAACGTCTGCAGGGGCAGTTCGGACGGGTCGAACACGACCAGGACGACCTCGGCGTGGCCGGTCCGGCCCGAGCACACCTCTTCATAGGTGGGGTTCGGGGTGGTGCCGCCCGCGTAGCCCACGGCGGTGGACCAGACGCCCGGTGTTTGCCAGAACAGGCGTTCGGCGCCCCAGAAGCAACCCAGGCCGAGCACGATCGTGCGGTGCCCGCCGGGGAAGGGCGGGGTCAGGGGCCGGTCGGGGAAGACCGCGTGGAACTCCGGTGGCGGAAGCGGTGTCTCGCGTCCGGGCAGCAAAAGCTCCGTGCGTTTCTTGTCACGACCGAAGAGCCCCATATCGCTGAATGCTACTCAGCCACGCACGTGAGAGGCGTTACAGAGCGTGAACGGTAACAATCGCCCGTTCCCAGGCGGAGAGGCGGTGGTCACCGGTACTTTGTCGACGCCGGGATGCAAGCCGGGTCGATCCGCGTTCAAAGCGACAGAGGTAGTTCCAGTGGTGGTTGAACTCTCGGCTGAGCGGGAGCACGAGCACGTGCCCGCGGCTCCCAA
>Ga0070710_10000103_pt1 | contig 39384 bp, 43 predicted proteins | sample LARL52metaG_FD_65454 | JGI IMG/M metagenome (GOLD analysis project Ga0070710, IMG submission 65454) | Corn, switchgrass and miscanthus rhizosphere microbial communities from Kellogg Biological Station, Michigan, USA - LAR L5-2 metaG | ecosystem: Host-associated > Plants > Roots > Rhizosphere ...
CGTCGGTGGAGCGCCGCACGTAGATCCCGACCCGCACGTCGTCACCGAGTGTGGTCATCGCGGCTTTCTTGCTGCGCTGCGCGGTCGCGGATCGCGCCATTGTTCGACTCCTTGAGTTCGGTATTCCGCGCGCCCTGTAGTGGCAGTTTCTGGCCACTACAGGGCGACTGTGCGGCTACTGGATAACTACTAGCGTGGACTTAAAACCGCAGTTCACAGGCAGTTTCCATAGTGGTTCCATTGTCCCTCGTCGCGTGTAGAGAGGGAAGTGGAATTCGGGTGATTATGCGGTTTTTTCGTGGCCCTCCGTGGTGTTTTTGGGGTTGTTTCGCCACTGCGTGATGAGGGTGGCGAGGGTGGTGACGGCGAGGTCGTACTGCTGGGCGGTCATCGGTTCGGTGTCGATCCGCTCCACCCGCCAGGTGTCCTGTATGGATGCTCGCGTGGGGCGGAGCGGGAGCACGGTGGCGTCCTGGCCGCCGCCGTCGTCCTGTTCGTGGTCGTGTCCGGTGTGGCCGGGTGTGTGCTGGGGCATGGTGCACCTCGGTGTCCGCGAGCCCGCGGAAGGGCGGGAGGTCGCGGGCGGCTGTCAGCGGTCACTGGGCAACCGTCGATCAGCAGGACCCGCCTGGCTCCATGGTCACCAGCAACCCCGAAGCCTCCACGCAGGAGGGGTGGTGGGTGATGGCCGCGCCGCTACGCGCGATTCGAGAACCAGCCAGGTCTGAACTGCTCCAACCATTGTGCCGCTTCGACTCCCTGGCTGCCGTAGCACTCGCCGGGGCCAGCGATCACCGGTCGACTGAACCCTTCCCACTGTCCACCCGAGACATCCGGTGAGATCGCCACCGAGACCACGAGACCCGTTGCGAGACTTCCTGTCTCGCTGGTCTCGGCGTGGTCTCGATGTCTCGTCTCGGCGTGTCTCCGTGTCCCGGCGTGGTCTCGCCAGGTGCGAGACCACAGTGGACAGCTCGACGTACAACGGGTCCAGATTCTCCATGCTGCGCAAGGAACGACGAGCCGAAGCCATCAGACCGGCACGGCCGTCGCTGTCGTTCTCACGGGTCACGTCATCGTCGATCACCTCCTCACGGGTAGGCGGGAGCGTGCGGGAACCCTGTGCGGGAGTGGGATTCAGGCGACCCAGCGCGGCCGCTGTCCGCCCGGCCGAGCCGGGTTTACCGGCGCGCGGTACACATCGTCATCGTCCGCGTCGTCGTAGAGCGTCACGTCGTCGAGGTCGTCATCGTCATCCGCATAGCCTGCAGGGGTGGCCGGCTCGGGCCGGGGTGTGTCGATGCGGCGCGACATCTCCCGGTCGTCGGGGTCGAACGCCGCCTCGTTGAGCGGCTGGCCGCTATCCGAGGCGCTGTGCTCGACTGTGGGGCCACGCTGCGGCAGCTCGGACAACCTGTACCGGCGCGGCACGCGGTCACCGCCCTGCGGCGTCCACAAGCCCCACACCGGCCCCGCCGGGCCGTCGGCGTGGCCGAAGGTGTTGCCGTCGCGGGCCGCGGTGGCGATCACGAAGCCAGGATCTCCCCCGGCGAGGGCGCGGCGCAGCGCCGCCCGCAGGGCGATCTCCCTCCGAGAGGAGTGCACCGAGAACAGCAGCACCCCGAAGGCGTCGGTCGGGAAGGCGGCGTAGTCGTCGAGCTTGCCCGTGACCTTCGCCAGGGACTCGGTGCCGGTGTCGTGTTCGAGGAAGAACCGCACCGTCCGGCCGTGCTCTTCCCAGCAGCCGTAGCCGTCCGGGCGCAGCCGGGTGTCCCGGCCACCGCCCAGGTACTTCCAGAAGAACTCGGTGCAGCGGCGTTCGGACCACCACTGCGTCAGTCCGTCTACCTCGCCCTCGTGGCCCGCCTCGCGCAGCCGGGCGGGGTTGCGGTGAGTGGCCAGGGAGCAGAAGAAGTCGTTCACGCCGAGCTGGTGATCCAGCTTCGGCCACAGCGCGAGCCGTTCCAGGCTCTCGGTGTACGCCTTCGGCGACGGCGGGCGCTTCGCGCGCTGCGCGGCGATCAACCGCGTGCCGAGGTAGCCCAGCGCGTAGCGCGTCTGGCTCGTCCCGCCACGTGAGTAGGACTCGCGGAACGCGAACACCACGCCCAGCTCCCGCAGGTGCCGCAGCCGGTCCTGCGCACGCCGCACCGACAGAAACTCGATCGCGGCGATCTGGTTCGTGGTCAGCACCTTGTGCTCGGCCAGCAACACCAGCAGCCGCCGGTCCCGGTCGACCAGCCGGAACCACAGACCCGCGTCCGGTTCCCCGGCCCGCCGGCCGCCGCGCCCCGCGCGACCCCGATGTGCGGATGGGTGAGGATCACTCCTCAGTCGGCCATCCGCCCGCTCCCGCCGATACCACCGCTGACCGGCAGGTTTATTAGCAGTCGCCTCGGCGTGTGGGGTGGCGGATTCAGAACGCCGAGGCTGCGCCGACCCAGACGCGGAACCAAACGCCAGCCCATCCGCACCAACCACACCACGACCACCAGCACGGTAAGCACCGTCCACCATGATCACCACCGTCTTCCGCCCGGAGCGGCCAGGATCTCCCTGGCAACCCTCAACTCCGGATTTCGGGCCTGTTTTTGACCACGGCAACCAGCATGTGATCCAACCATTATTTTGCTGTGACGTGCGTGGCTCTGGCGAACGGTGATCATGTTCGGGCGTCCCTCCCAGCATCGGGCACACTCGCGCACTACTCAACTGCCGATTTCCTGCGCGATTTCGGACACGCGTCGCGCCATTTGAGGCTCATTCGTCACCGCAGCTGTTCGCCGGGCGGTGAGGCGGGCCGCCTCTGCCCAGGTTGAACGGCCACGGCCAGGTGTTCGGGGGTCCACGTCCGTACATGCGTCCGACGCGAATGGGCGGAGGCCAGTCTGGCGTGATGATCAATCATGGGTAGATCGCGTGATGACATGGCGTCTCCACCTCCACGGTGCGCGGGGATACGTCGTTGTTCGGCGGGAAGTCGTCCGCGCGACGGGTGCGCCTCGCCGCGGACAGCCCCGCACGGTCTCGGTGGCGCGGGCATGGTCGCGGTGGCGCGGTGCGTCGGCGGACGAACACGAAAGATCAGGAGCGCGGCCAAATCCGGCAGGGGCTCCACGGTCCTCGAGGAGGGCCGGCCCAAAACGGCCGGGACATGAACTCCTCTACCGCGTCTGGCACCAGTCCCATCGAGGGCTGGTGCCGCGTCCCCGCGCCTACCGTGGCGCTCCGCGTCACCGGGACACTCGACTCCAAGCGTCCCTGAGGGGTCCGCCCGGCCGGTCCAACGGCGACGCCTACCTTGTGATCACTCGCCTTGCGAGATAAACTCCTCTCGGCGGAACCTGCACATCAAGCGATCCGAGCTAGGACCCTTCAAGGTAGCCTGGAATCGGAGCAGTATTCAATAACCCATTCGGGTGAATGCTGCCGCGTCTACCTGTTCGACGATGTCGCCACAGGCGACGGTCCGCCTGATCTCGATACCGTGGCCGCGTTCCTCGACGCGCGCCTGGACGGCGAAAGCGCCAACCCCACCGCCGCTACGCCACCCGCGCCGAGGCATTCAGCGACATCCAGGCCAAGGTCCGCCTCATGAACCGCGCCTGCGACGCACGCGACCTCGCCGCGTCCTTCCCCGACGACACCAGCGCCCGCGCCCTGCTCACCGCCTACGACGCGGTCATCCGCCACCTCGCCGAGGTCTACGACACCCACCCCGACTACCAGCACCACTGGCGACCCGAAGGCGAAGAAGCCCCGTAGTAGCACGGTGAGAGCCGGACGAGTTCGGCGCGTCCGGGTTCTCGCCCGCCTGTCAATCGGTGCTGTGATCCTGTCGCCGTTGTGACAGCTTGTCGCGGTAGTCGCTGGTCAGGCCGTTGAAGTAGACGGCGGCATCGACGTCATGGCGCGCGATGGCGTGGGCCGCCTCGGCGTGCAGGCTGAACAGCATCGCGTGGTCAAGCCATTCTTCGCCCGCCTGTTCACGCGTGACGTCGGCGATCAGGTGTCCGAAATCCTCCAGCTGGGGTGCCAGTTCCGCGAAGAACCGGCGTGACCGCGAGCCGAACAGGCTCACACGGTCCAGGTACTCCAGCGCCGCCTGGCGTTCCTCGGCGGGCAGCGCGTCCAGCTCGGCGCGTTGCCCGGCGGTGAGGCCGAGTTCGTCGAGTTCGGGTGGCTCGCGCGGGTCGCTCATGCCGTCAGTCTGCCCAGCCGGTCGCTGGTTGGTGCGATCTTCGCGGGAATGTGGCTGGTAACGCTCTGCTGATGGGTGTTCGACTGGCAGTATGTCGCCCGGTCACGCACCGTGGAGAGCCGGTGCACAGGCAAGGGGTGGTCACAGGGTGTCGGGGGAGATCGTCTGTTCGTTCGCGGCGCTGGACGTGCTCGGCGAGGCGTTGCGGATCGATGTGCGGAGGTTCCCGTTCGCCATCCCGCATCACGGCGCGACACGGGAAGACCGGATCCGGCTGGTCGAGGCCGTGCATCAGGACCTTGTCGCCCGTGGGCTGGTCCGGAGCGGGGAGTTCGTGCCGGAGCTGGTGGAGGCGTTGCACGTGTTCACCCGCGGGCACCTGATGGTCGCGTTGGTCGGCTCCGCCGGGGATACGCAGCCCGTCGCGCTGGCCACGGCCGACGACCGTACGGGCGTGGTCGCGGAGCAGCGGGGCGAGACGATCGCATTCCGGCTGTGTCAACCCGACGCGGTCGTGCCCGGTCTGGTGCGTCTGCTGCCCCCGATGCGTTCCGGCCCAGGTGTGTCGGTCACCGTGACCGACACCTCAGCACCAGCACGACGGCGGGTGGAGGAGGACTTCTCCGAAATGACCTTCCGCACCCAGGTGAAGGCCACAGGGCCCTCGCCGGCCGGGCAGCGGGCCGCGGCCGAGGACATCCTGCGCCGTCCACGCCTGGGTGCCGGGTACTTCTCGGTCTCCGCGCGTGGCCGCAACGGGCGTGAAACCGAACTCGGAACGATCAACTACCTCGACACCGACGCTGGGCGGTACGCGGTGATCCACACCACCGCTCCCGACGGTCGGCTCGCGGCCACTTACACGCCTGCTGACCAGGCCGCGCTCGACCGGCACCTGAACCGGATCATCGACGCGCACCAGTAACCCGGTGGAGTCAGCGACGTGTGCGGCGCGTCGGATCCGGCGGACACGGCTGCCACTAGTTGTTACCGTGAGGCGACTCAGCGTGGAAGAGGGGATCGATCATGCCGGAGGCGTTCTTCGCCGGGATGAAGGGCATCAGCGACTCAGTGGCCGCCTTCTCGGCCTCTGTCGCCGACGGTGTCGGTGTCAACGAACACGGCGGCCAAGCACTGATCAAGGCCATCGACAAGATGTACGACGGCATTACACGGGCTCTCAAAAGGGCGAACATCATCAGCCAAGAGCCGCCCTTGGGGACGACCCCGGCCGCGCAGGTGTACAAGCCGTACCTGGCCACCATCGCAACCGATCCAGTGCAGGGCTTCATCACCGCTGCGAAGCAGTTCCAGAAGGAACTTGAGCAGATGCGCGCCGATGTGGAGAAGGCGATGGCCGCCTACCAGACCGCTGACGAGGACGCCAAGCAAGGCATCACCAAGGCCGGTGGCCCCACCCTTTCCGCCTGACCGACCAGGGATACGAACTCGTGAACTCTCGGATCGTCCTGACCAGCCTGGCCGCCGCCACACTGGTCGCCATCACCGCGTGCACCGGATCGACCCCTGGTGACCCCAAGCCCACACCTGATACCGGCAGCCCCACTTCCAGCGAGGACACCCGCAGCTCGACCAGTTCGCCGAGCTCGACCAAGGCAAGCGGCTCTCTGGCGGACACCGACCCGTGCAGCCTGCTCACCAAGAGCGAGGCGGAGCAGGTGCTGGGGCCGCTGAAAGAGGAACCCAAACCGGAGAAGATCGCCTCCTTCCGCGGTTGTGAGTTCTCGCCGAATCGGGCGAGTTTGTCAGTGGGTATTCGGGCGAGTATGGGGCTTGCAGACGTGCGACCGAATGGTGGGGAGATCAAGGACATCACTGTTGGGCGGCACCAAGCGAAGCAGTTGCTAGACGCAACCGGCAGTTGTGGCATCTACCTGGGGGTTACGTCGTCGTCTCGTGTCGAGGTCGTGCTCAACGCGGGTGCGTCGACCGATCCTTGTCCGCCCGCGTTGAAGATCGCTGAGCTGGTCGAGCCGAAGTTGCCGTAGCGGGCTGTTGTCGAGAGAGGGGTTGCGGGGGATGAACGAGGGAGCGCCGGGCAGACCGTCCGATGTGTACTCGCGCTACGGCGTGCAGCGCCACGCCGAGGTGCAGACCGGTCAGCAGGTCCAGGAGCGGGTCACCGCCGAGGTGCAGGAGCGTTACGGCCCGTTCCTGGGGATGGTGATGCAGCTGGTCGAGGCGCCGCATCGGGTGAACGACGTGCTGGACGCGCAGGCGGCGCAGCTCAAGGGACAGGTGCTGACGCGTTCTGCTCCCGCGCAGCCGGACGCTCACTACATCGGCATCCCGCACCAGCAGCTGCACGAATCGGTCAACAACGGGGTCGATCCTGGCGCGATCGGTGAGATCGCCGACGTGTGGACGCAGATCGGCAATGAGCTGGCCACGTTCAACGACAACGTCGCCACAGCGATCGGCAGCAGCGAGGCCGACTGGACCGGCAAGGCCGGTGACGGTGCCCGGCAGGCGCTGGCCAACATGGGCAACCGCGCCGGCGAGACCGGCACCGCCGCACAGCTCGCGGGGACGTTGTTCACCCAGCAGGCTCGGGCACTGAGCGATGCGAAGAACAACGTGCCGCCACCGCCCGCGCAGCCTTTCGATCCGGCGGCGTCGCGGGAGCGGCTGATGTCGATCACCGACCCGATCCAGTTCGTGCAGCAGGCAGCGGCGGACCAGGCGGCATTCCAGAAGCAGCAGGCCGATCACGAGCAGGCCGCGCGGGCGGTGGAGACCTACGACCGCACCGTGGCACAGACAGCCGCGGCCCAGCCCGCGTTCGCACCCGAGCCACCCGCTCCGCCGAAGGATCCGGCCGATCCTGGCAGGCCGCCGATCGCACCGAACCCCGGCTTCACCGGCCGAGGCAACACACCGCCCCCGCGGGTCGGCAACGACACGACGAACACGTCTTGGACGGCGCCGTCGACGGTCGGTACGGGCACGACGAACACCAGCAGCCTGAACAGCAATCTTGGTGGCAACGGGCTGAACCTGGGCAACCAGGGCGGCAACAGCCCGCTCGGCAACAGCAACCTCAACGTGGTCGGACCGTTGCCCGGTAATTCCGGAGACAAGGACCGCTCGGGTGGTCCAGGTGGCCGGACCGGTGGTGGACCGGGCGGGCGCAGTGGAGTGGGCAGCGGCCGTGTGCCCGGCGGTATGGGCGGCGGCCGTGTGCCGGGTGCTGCCGGTCTCGGTAATCCCAACGCCGCCAAGGGGTTCGGGCCTGGCGGGTCGGCCGGTGTCATGGCCGGAAACGAGGGAACCGCGGCTCGCGGCGGTGGGTCGTCTGCGGGTGCTGCCGGTCGTGGTGGTGCGGGTGCCGGTGCGATGGGCGGCATGGGAGCCGGTGCAGCCAAGGGGCAGGGCGGCGAGGACATCGAGCGGAACACCCCCTCATATCTGATCAACGAGGACAACGGCAACGAGATCGTGGGTGATCTGGGCTTGGTGACGCCCCCGGTGATCGGCGAGTGAGCCGCTGGCGGCACAACTCCGCGAGTCGTGAGCTATCCGAGGTACGCAGAGGTTTCGTCGTGGCCTTGTACGAGGAGGATGTGTGACGTTCGCGGTACAGCCGGAGGCACTGCGTGGCTATGCGCAGCTGCTCAGCGGCCAGGTCCACGAGGTCGAGGCGATGCGCACCTACGAGCGCAACGAGATCGACGCGAAGATCGGTTGGGGCGGACTGCTCACGCTGCTCGGGGACGTCTACCCGACGATGGTGTCCGAGCTCAACGAGTCGTTGAACAAGGTCAGCCGTCTACTGGACGACTCGGGCAGTGCGTTGTCGAACACCGCGGCCATGTACGAGTCGACCGACCGCGACTCCGCCCTGCAGCTGGACTCAACGATGCAGGGCAAGGAGCGCGGTGACGTCCTCCCGCCGGATCAGCGCGAGGCCGCAGCACCGTTCGCGCCGCGCCGGACGCCCAGCGGCAGGCTGTCGCCACCGGGCGAGTACTCCGGGCAGTTCCGCTGGCAGATGGACATCCTGGACGCGGTGGGGCTGAGCATCACGGCGTTCGTGCGGCAGGCGATCGTGTCACTGTCCGGATGGGATCCGTTCGAACCGGTCATGCGGGACTGGACCGGTGACTGGGCGAAGATCCGCTCGGTCGCGGACGCCTGGCACAGCATGCGCCACGGGTTCGAGGACCTCTCGGTGAACGTCGTGCAGGCCGCACAGGACCTCTCACACGAGTGGCACGGCAACGCCGCGGGCGCATGCCTCACCTACCTGCAGCACTTCTCCGAGTCCCTGCACGGGCAGGCGGAGTTCTGCCGGTTCGTGCGGGACAAGCTGGTCGAGGCCGCGGACGGCGCCGCCGACATGTACAAGGCTGCCTCGGGACTGATGAGTTCGGCGATCGACTGGGCGATCACCGCCGCGATCGCCGCCGGTGCCGGCACCGCGACCGTCGAGTTCTACGGCGCCGGGATCGCCGGTTGGGTGCTGGCCGGTATCGCGATCGAGCGCCTGATCGCCAAGCTCGCCGAGGTCGCGAACATCATCAGCAACTTCAAGAACGTGCTCGAGGGTCTGGTCGGGTTGTTGAGGAACATCCACGGCACGTCGTTCGACGGCTATCGGATCAGCCGCCTGCCCCTTGAGCCCTACACCGCGCCGAGGTGACCATCGTGGACGACTTCCAAGCCGACATCCGCCGAGCTGTCCTGACGACGCTGGCCGGTGATCAGAGTTCGCCGGCCCTCGCCCGGCTGGCGCGCGATGTACTCGGTGGCACCACTGACTTGCGTCGGGCCTTGGGTGAGGCGAGCGGGCAGGATTTCGAAGGCGCCTTGTACGGGCGGATGGAGCAGGCCGGTGAGGCGATGCGCAACGCTGATCCGGCCGAGCTGGCCGCTCTCAAACAGGCGGTGACCGATGCCTACGAGAACAAGTCCTCCGCTCCGGAGAGCACGCCGCAGTCGCCGAGCAGGCCGCCGTCCCGCTTGCTCGACGACGACGGTGACTTCAGCGACGAAACCTATCGGCGCCGATGAACCAGCCGAGTTGGTTGCCACGCAAGCAGAAGTGGCCGGTCTACTTCGTCATGGCACTCGCCGTCGTGGTGTTGGCGGGGGCCGTGCTGCGGCTGGTGCTCGGCGGCGGTGAGCAGGAGCGGCAGCAGTCGCTGGACGAGCGGCTCCGGTCGGTGTGCGAGCGCGATCCCGCGCCCGCTGAGGTCCGCGCGCTCGTCGGCGACGTCATCGGCCGTTACCAGGACGGCAAGGGATGTATCTGGCGCGAGGGTGCCACGAGCCGCCAGCTCGTGGCACGTCGCGTGTCGATGTCGCTGGACCAGTGGACCCGCTCGCTGGGACGCACCGATCTGACCACCCGCAGCCCTAAGGATGTGGACATCAGGGTCGTGCGCAGCTCCGCGCACTGCACCGCGGCGTTCGACAACACCGCGGGCGGGATCGTCGAGGTCGAGACCCCCACGGAGCTGGACCCCGATTGCCGGAAGACCGCCGCCGCGGCGGCCCCAATCGCCGACGCGATCCGGTAACACGTGAGCTACCCGATCTTCATTCCCTCGTCCGAGCCGGAGCCCCGCTGGGTGTGGGTCTCCGCGCAGCGAGCCGTCGAGATCCGTTCGGGCGGTCGACGACTCGGCATCAGCCTCCTGCTCAGCACACTGCTCGCCGTAGCGGGGGTCATGGTGCTGGCACTGCAGCTGTTCGGTTCGGACCGGTGGGCGGGCTGGGGCGCAGCCGGCGTCGCAGGACTCGTTTACGCGTCCAGCCCGCTGATCTCGTCGCTCGGCGTGTGGGGAAGTTCGCTGGACTACATCGAAGGTGAGTACCTCAATGTGGTCGGCGCTCAGATCGTCCGGCGGCTGCTGGGCGGCATGTGGGGATTCTCGATCTTCCTGACCTTGCCGCTGCTGCTCGTCTTCACCTTCGTCGCCACACGCCTCCCACTCCCCCAGGGCATCCTCGCTCTGCTGCTGGCAGTAGCGCCGGTCACCATCACGGGGATCGCCTTCTTCAAGGGACGCAAGCTGTTTCGCGATCCCCTGACACCGGACGGAGTCAGCCGATGACACGACGCCTGCAATGAGACCTCAGCTCGATCATCTAAGCCAGCGGCGGGAACGGCTCGGCCGAACGCATTTCCGCGGTAGCGGCGTGGCCGTCAGCGGCCTGCAAGGTCTCATACAGGCGCATGATCAACGCGGTGGATTCGGCTTCGTCCAGGCTCTGCTCCTCGAGCGCGCGAACGACCGTGTCGTAGCCGTCGATCGCGTCCTTCGTCTCGTCGAGGAGGCTGGAGTTCTCGGTCTGCACCCACACCAGTGGCTCGTACTTGGTGAAGGTCAGCTGGGTGAATGGTCCGGCGAGTCCGGCGTGCGCGCCGTGTGCCGCGGGCACGATCCGGATCCTGACGTTCGGTCGGTTCGCAATGAACAACAGGTGTAGCAGCTGTGCGGCGTGGACCTCGGCGCCGCCGACTCGCAGGTGCAGCGCGAACTCGTGGAGGAAGTACGTGCACTTCACCTTGCGCCCGACCGATGCCTGCATCGCCAGCTGTGCCTGCACCCGCTCCGCCAGCTCGTCGGCCGGCGCTGTTGAGGAAGCGCGCAGCACCTCACGCAGGTAGTCGGTGGTCTGCAGAAACAGCGGCACCAGGTGCGTGTGCCAGCTGACCAGCGATTTGGCCACCTTCAGGTGCTCGACGACCGTGCGCAGCCGGATGGGCGAGCATCTGCCGTGCTGCTGCCACCAGCCCCGGACGTGGGTCTCGCCGTAGAGCGACAACAGGTGGGCGACCTCCTCGGCGTTGACGCGGCAGACGCCCAGCAGCACGGCGACCTCAAGCTGGGTGGCGCCGCCCTTGCCGTTGACCACGTCCGAGACCTTGGCCTCGTCCCAGTCCACGATCTCGGCAGCAGCACGCGACGTCAGCCCCGCACCCTTGATGGCCGCTCGCAGCCCAGCGCCGAATTCACGGCCACGCGCGGTGGAGAACCGTTTCGGCACGGCTACCTCCCCACCCGATCGGCAACCAGCTGCAAGTGCCGCTGCTGCTCTCCAGAGTCGTCGCCCGGCAAGGGATCCCGAAGGCGTAGTGACGCGCGGCTGAGCCGGCGCGCGGACTCCTGCTCGGATCGGACAACGCCGTCGAGCGCGACCAGTGCGCGCTCGTAGGGCTCGCGTTCGGCTGCGGACTCGAGCCAGGTGTCGCCGCCGTGCAGTGTGCGCAGGAGAACCACGTCGTCGAAGCGTTTCTCGACGAACCGCATCATCGTGAATGAGGCGCCCTGGCCGAAGTACGGCCCTGCTTCGCTGTCCATGACCCTGAACTCGAAGCCAGGCAGTTCGTTCAGCTCCTCCAGGTGCTCCAGCTGATCCGCCATCACGCGTGCGCCACCCACGCTGGCGCCCAGCAGCGATTCGGGCACGATCAGCCGTATGTGCAACCGTCGCGGGCTGCCCGGCCGGGCGGCTTCGTTGGCATCCATGGCCAGGCGTTGGAGGACCTCGTGCTGGAATGCGGGGTCCAGCTCGTTCGCGGCGCCCCCGGACTCCAGCAGGGCCACGTGGTAGGCATCGACGCGTACCAGCTCGGGCAGCACGTCGTGCGTCACGATCACCAGTTCGCTCGCTTCAGCCATGACCTCCCAGGGCGCCCAGGTCAGCCGCGCCCACGCGTCAGCGTTGATCCGGTCCCACATAACGGGGTCGACGGCCCGTTGTGCTATGCGAACGCAGAGCTCGACTTCCTCATCGGACGCGCCGCACATGGCGCCGACCGCCACGACTTCGAGCGCAGACATGCGCACAACGGCCCTGCAGAGCTGCGACAGCTTCGCTGGCGAGAAGCCGACCAGCTCCCCCAGCTCCTTCAGGGACCAACCACGTTTCGTCCGCCAGCCCAGTACGGTCCGACTCAACGCCCGAACTTCCAGGCTTGCTCTCCCGGCGACCAGATTCAGTGCCATGTGCCATCAACCCGTTCTTGATTCGTACTTCAAGGTTCACATCTGGTCGTGCCAGGCAGGCAAGATTCGCTGCGCCAGACCGGTCTGCCGACGCCACTGCCGATCACACTGCGGGCACTCGCGCCACAACCCGTCCGGGTACTTCGGCGGCGGCTTCTCCGGAACCACAACCTCAGCGCCGCACAACGCCTCTCCGCATGCACCAGGAGCCGCCAGCGTCCGCGGGACCGCGTGTCGCGCGCCGAGGTATGGCAACCAGCGGAAGGGGCGGGGCGGCGTAAGACCACTCACCGCAACGACTTTGCGCTCCGGCGGTGTCGTTTCCGGTAGGGAGCACATGCGATCACCGCGCCTGGAGGACAGCGTGCACCATGGTCGCGAAGTCAGGAACCGGCGCATCTGGCTCGGTGATCCACCGCAAGCGGTGCGGTCCGAACCGGCTGGGCGGCAAATCGACGCATCGCCCGGCCTGGACGTGGTCGATGTCCTGTTCGGTCAGTTCCGGCAGAGGTGGTCCGGTCTGAGATCCGACGAGGAACACCCAGCACACGCCGTGGTCGTCAGGCGACTCGAACAGCGGCACCGAGACCCCCAGTGCGGCCAGCACCCGTTCGCCGAACTTGCTGGGCATGTCCAGCGCGTCGATCCCGCGACCGGACACCAGCCACACACCGCTGCGGTACACACCCACCGTCCAGCCATTCTCGTCCTGATAGGACTGTGCGGCGGCCTCGAACTCGGTCTGCGGTCCCTCACGGGTGCCAATGCCGAGACGAATTGCGTTGCGGGGCAAGGACATGGTCACCTCACGATCACGGGGAGAAGAAGACAAGGCGCCAGTCGCGACATCGGCGGCGGCAGCTCGTCCACACCGTCCAGCACGTCGGCGAGCGTGCCCGTGGTCAGCCAGCACGCCCGAGGACAACCGCCGCCGATCACAGACTCGGTGAGGAATCGCCCGGCCTGGGCATCGGTATCCGACCAGACCCGCAGCACGTCGAGCCACTGGCCGTGGCAGAACGAATAGATCAGCTCCACCAGCTCATGCGGTGGGTCGAGTGACCGGACCGGGTCGAAGGACCAGCCCCGCACCTGATGCAGATGCCGCAGGCGCTGCATCTGCGTGGCCGCGTCGAGATCGAGGGCGTTCACGGCCTCGGCCTCGCCAGGGCATGACGGCCGTGGCCGGCAGGATGGAACAGGGCGATCTGGGCTTGCAAGAACACCCGGCACGGCACCCGGCGTCGTCGCCACCACCGGCCCGCGCAGCGGCACTGGCGGCAATGGCCGTTGTCATCCGGGGTGTGCCCGCAAAACAGCGCGTCGAAGGCGTCAACGATCAACGGCAGCTCACTGCGAGCGACGACCAGCGCGGCCTCGTCACCGCCATCGGCGGCCACGTTCTTGACGGTCGCCAGGTAGCTCTTCACTCTGCGGTGCAGCTCGTCGAACACCACGTCCATCGCCCCGACACCCCTTTCCGCCGAGCTGGGTGCCCATGGCGGGCACTTCTGCTTGGGCCGACGGGACTGCAGCGGCGCTTCACCACCACGTGACGGCCCGGCCATCGAGGCCAGCAGTCCCGCCTACCCATGCAACTTATACCGTGCAATAGCACGACTTCTATCGCCCAATCGGGTCGATGCAGGACTGTTGCATGGAAGGATGCAGCGCTAGTCTCGCGTGCATGGCAGCACCAACTCGGGCGAAGAAGCGTCTCGGCGATCACCTCGCGCGATTGCGAGACACCGCAGGCAAGTCACTCGCGCAGACGGCAAAGGAACTCAAGACGTCGGACAGCACCATCAGCCGGTACGAGTCAGGACACGTGCTGCCGAACTGGGCCAGCGTCGCCGCCTTGTGCGCGTTCTACGACGCTGGCGACGAGGACCGCGACACCGCAGCCCGGCTGTGGGAGAACGCGAGCGACGAGCCTCCGCGGGTGCGGCTGCCTGCAGGGTCGACCAAGGCGTTCCGCACGCTTGTCCGCGCCGAACTCGAAGCCGACAAGGTGCGTACCGTTCAGTCGCTGGTCGTGCCCGGCCTGATCCAGGTGAAGGCCTATGCCCGCGCCATCGAAGCGGCCGCTCACCGTTTCTACAAAGAGGATGTGCGGCTCGACAGCTTCATCACCACACGCCTCAACCGGCAGAAACGCCTGGAGGACGGCGAACTGCAATATCACGCGCTGATCGACGAAGCCGTCATCGAGCGCGAGGTCGGCGGTCCAGACGTGATGGAGGAGCAGCTTCACCACCTGCTGACCGTGGGCGCACGAGCGAACGTGACCTTGCAGATCATCCCCAAGACCGCTGGTGCCTACGGCAGCATGTCCGGGCAGTGCACCATCGTCAGCTTCCCGAGTCCGACCGATCTGCCGGGCGTCTACCTGGAATACCCGGCCGGAGGCGCATGGGTGGACAATGAAGCTGACGTAGTCCGCTTCACCACCATGTTCGACGATGTAAGCCTCGTCGCGTTGTCGCCCACCGAGACGGCAGCGCGCATCGGCCGACAGATAGGGGCGCTCGGCAGACAATGAGCAGCAGCAACTCCATGTGGCGCAAGAGCAGCTACTCGGGAGGAGCCGGCAACGACTGCGTGGAACTCGCCGTCAGTACCGACGACGTCGGCATCCGCGACTCCAAGAACCCGCACGCGGCGATGCTTCGGTTCCAACGCACGACGTTCGGCAGCTTCATCAACGAACTGCGGAACGGAACAAACCCGCAGTAGCAACAGACATGACGGACGGCCCGCAGGCCGTCCGTCATGCGTCCAGGCCCAAGCTGCCGCCGTAATCAAGCAAGGCGGCAAGAGTTCGCCCGCATGCGCAGCTCGACCGTCGGTCGCTCCGCGGGCGCGACACGTCCGGGACGACCGCAGGGTTGCTCGGCGTCTCGACCCGTTTCGTTGGCGATCTGGGGTGTGGCGCCGTTGGAACGCGGTTGAGCAGCTCGCCCGACAGCGGTCATCGGCCTTTTGTTCGGTCCTGCCAGCCTGCGCTACGTCGTCCGGCCGGAGTTGGCGCGCAGCTTCGGCGAGTGTGGAAGGAAACCGAGTTCTCTGGCCATGTCGAGGTTTCCGCGCATGGCGACGAGTTGGTCCCGCAGGTACTTGACCGTTGGGTGGGTCTCCACTGCTTGGCCTAGCGGTACACAGATCGCCTCGAACGTCCGCGCAAGCTGCATGTCGACGGCGTTGAGCCGGATCACGAGCCCGAGAGCGCACCGGCCGCCTTCGGTCGTGGCGACATAGACGTTGCCGTCGTAGAAGAAGCTCCGACCCATGTCCTTGGCGACACACTCACGGATGTGCGCCTTGCCGTTCTCGAACTGGCTGCGAGTCAGCCTGGTCTGCTCCATGATCTGTTGCGCAATCAGGCCGTCCTCGCCAGCGGCTTCGACCGCGTTCCACGCCTTTTCGGCGGCGAGGAACTTGGACATCGGATCACGGTGAGCCATCATGCTTCACCTTCCAGCAGGCGAGCGAGTGCCTCATCCATCGAGGTGTCGCCGGTATTGATCACTGTTTCGCGCCAGTCGGCCGCGGCTCGGACTCGTGCGAGGCCGATCCCAGCCCGACAACGACCGCTGCCGCCCGTGCAACGGCGGCGATGTTGCCCCAGTAGTAGGCCGATGCCTCCCGGTCGGCCTCGGACAACCAGTACCAGCGTCCCGGCTTCTCGGCCTGGTGCCCGTCGGCCTGCGGATCATGTCCGAGCCAGCGCCACACCGTGCGCTCGGCCACGCCCAGGCCCTCGGCGGCCAGCCGGACATGCGCGGAGGTCATCGCGCCGGTGGCGCGCAACGCGCGCAGCCGCACCAGCGCCGCCTCGCGGCGCTCGGCGTCCACGCGCACTATCCCGGGTTCCCCCTCCCCGGCCCGGCCCCATCGTGGCCCCGCGCTCGGGTCGCAGTAAACCCCGGATCTACTGCGACAACCGGCCTCGCTTCCCTTCGCACCTACGCTTGTCGATGTCCGGCGTCCACCGCGCGGATGTCTGAACTCCTGTGCACTGACGGCTGGGATACGGCCGGGTGCTGGGTTCCGAGGTCGGTCTCGGAGTGATCAAGAGTCCCGGCTGTTTTCGCGCAGCGTCGCAAGGGCGCGGACAATGCCTTGCGCTCTACGGGTGGTGAGGTGATCATTACCGAGTGCCTGCGTGCTCATGCGCAAGGCATCCCCCGCTAGATTCTCCGCAGTCTCCAGTTCGCCGAGATGGCCCAGGGCCATGGCGAGGTTGCTGGTGACGGTCAACGTGTCGGCGTGCATGGTCCCGAAGGTCTTCCGGAATCGCGGGAGGATGCTCTCCCACAGAACTCGTGCTTGCAGAAGCCGTGCTTGGTCGAAGTCGCGCATTCCGTACAAGCATCCAGCGAGCCTGTTCGCGAGGGCCAGGGTGTGCGGATGATCCTCGCCGAGATGAGTTTCCCAGTCACGATGGACCGGGCCCGCGATTTGCACGCCGAGCCTGCTCTGACCCGACATAAAGAAAAAGCGGGTGACGCGCACGAGCAGCGCGCGGAACGGTTCCGACTCGTGGCTGTGGAAACGTTGCTGGCCGAGAAGGGTCCGAGCGTATACAGCGAGCTGCTGGTAGGCCGGCCAAGTCGCTGGCTCGTCAGGATCCGCATCTTGCCCGCTGGCGCCCAAGGCCAGGGTCGTGCGGATAACGTCCTGGAAGCCGATGGACTGGGACCAGGCGCTGGGTGCCACTGTGGAGTTGTCGGTGAGGCGGATCCTCGGGCAGTCGGATCTATCGCGTTCGCCGCGGAGGCAGCGGTGGCCGCCGCATGCTGTCTGCAGAGCCCACCGGCCGAGGTCGGTCTCGCGGGCGGCGAGCGGATACGTCTCGAACGGTCGCCCGTTGTCGTTGATGACCACTGTTCCCTCGCGGCCCGCGCAGATCCAGTCCAGTTCCACCTGCCAGCAGACCTCGTCGGTGTGTGTGATCGCCTTAAACCGGAACTGCTCAACATCGGTGGCGCTGATCGTGAACGGAAAGTCCGGCCCTACAGGGTGCAGCTGCGGCGAGTCGGCATCGAAACCGGGGAGGGGACCGGTCCTACCGGGGAGGGGATCGGTCCTGTCGAGATTGGTCTCGAAGTACCGATCCGGTGGACGCGACCCGATAAATCCGAACGTGGCTTCGCGGCACGACGGCCGGGGTAACCGCCGGGACAGTACGACAAGCCTTGCGGCGCGAAGAACGACCGCCCGCGCAGTCCTGGCTTCCAGGGTGACGATGTAGGTCATGCCGCTGGGTGCCATCAGCCTCGGCGGGTCGGCGTCTACCGCCAGCCACGTGTCCCGGTCTCTGTGCACGGTCACGATGACCGGATCCTCCAGCGCACTCGGGCTGTCTCCCAAACCCTGATGCACCGGTAGGCCGCTACGGACAACGCCAGCCTGAACGGCGCTCTCGTAGAACCCGCTGGCTATTTCGGCCTTGATGCGAAAGGCTTTCTTTCCGTCACTCACAACAGCCCCCACGTCAACGCGCTGCGAACAGCTCTGTCTTAACACGGCCATGCTCGTTCCAGCTGCGACTTCGTCGAACCGGCCGCGCTGGCTCGAGGTTCTCGGTCGGAAGCACTCATACTGAGCCGACGCCTGGCGAGCCCGTAGAGATAGACCCAATCCGCGCGGCGGCTGCTGTTCAGTAAGCCGTTCGGCACGGTGCCCGATTACGTGCTGCGGTATGGCTTGTAGGGCAGTACGCGCGGTTTGCGGGGTGGCGCGACGAGGTTGCCGCCCGGCCAGAAGGGGCCTTCCGCGGTGAACCGCCGCACGTGGCCGGTTAGCTCGTCCAGGTGCTGTTGCCTCTCGACAGGGCCGGCCTGGGAGCGGGAGCCGTCCGGGTGGTACAGCTCGTGCACTGTGGTCGGGCCACCACTCACCAGCACGGCGGTGAGCTGCGGCAGACCCATCGGCACCGCGTCACAGCCCTGGTGGCGGGCGATGTGCACCACCGCGTCGACGACTCGTTCCCAGTCGGCGACCCGCGGCCACAACTGTCCGCCGTCCAGTTCGAAGGTCAGTGTGGACAGCGGCACCACCTCGCCCGGTGTGCGGCCTGGGAACTCGGTGAGGCACCGGTACATCCGGCCCCCGTCTGACTGCGGCACCGCTGGATGCAGCAGGGTCAGGGCGTGCACGATCGTCGCGTTGATCGGCACCGGATGCTGCGGGGACTGGTACGGCTCGTGCAGGGCGAGCAGATAGACGTCCTGAACCGTCACATGATCACTTTCCGTCGTGGCTGAGGCAGGGCGAACCATCAGGCGTACGGCTCTACGGAAATGCTGTAGACATGCCCGCGCCAGGACCGATCCACAGGCAAGGCGCGCACGGCGTAACTTGCGGTGGGCAGGCCCAGCTCGTTGGCGCGAGCGATCAGCGCGCGTACGTCGCCCAGGGTCAGCAGGCGAGCGGAGAGCCGACGGCCCCAACGGCGCCACTCCACCACGGGACCGGTGCTGTTCTGCCTGACGCTCGTGCGTTTCTCCGAGTCGCTGCGGCTGGCCTCGCCCGAGTTGACGGGTAGTGACGCTGCTGAACGGTCGCCGTCGGTATCTCGGGCGTCTTCGACCACGGTCACCAGGCGTGTCACGTGGCCGTCCCGCCCGGCAAAACACCGGACGGGCGTCGTGTCGGGAAAGTTCAACGTCGTGGCGCTGTCCACGAACTCACGCAGATCATGGAAATGAAAGATGGTGCGATCAGGGTGCCTGGCCTGCATCACGTTGTGCGTCACGATCATCACGATAGGCACTCGTACCAACACAGCATGTGACTCCGGTGCGGATCACCCGACTGGCCGAGCCGAGGTGTCGTCGGCCGTGCCGCCGCATTGGCATGCTCGGAATGCTCAACGAAGGCACGAGCGGGCCGAACTCACACCACAGCCCCCTCCGACGAGGTGTAGGCCGGTTCCAGCCGCGGGCCGCTGAGGGCGGTCGGCAGGTGCCCGGCCTGCCTCCATCTACGCAGCACTTTGCGGCCGTAGTTGTTCGTGCCCGCGATCCGGTCCAGCTCCGCGCCGGTCGGCGTACGCCCCTTGGCACGCTCGGTCACGCAGTACGCCCACATCCGCTGTTCGGCAGTCGGTTCGTCCAGCGGGCGAGCCTCGTCCGGGACCACCGCGAGACGCACCACTGACCCGGTCTCATCGCCGGTCTCGGTCGTCTCGGCGGTCTCGGCGTTGGTCTCGTTCGCGGTCTCGGCGCGGTGCCGCTTGAGTGCGCGGTTGAGTAGTTCGACCGCGAGCAGCAGCGCGAGGGGCGGGCATGCCGCGACCGCCACGGCGAACACGCTCAACTCGGGGGCCGCGGCAACGTTGGCGCAAAGCGAGAGGCAAATGCCGAACACGAAGGCGAGCCAGGCAGCCCATCGGCCACCAGCGCGCCGACCGTGACCCGTCGTCTTCCACAGTTCGACGGTGGCCGTGGTCAACAAGCCGTCCACGATCAATGGCCAGATCGCGGCAGTCGCTTCGTCCGCGCCGAACCGCGACGCGAACTCCCGCCCATGCCGATACGAGGCGTAGGCCGCGCCGAGCGCGACCAACGCCGTGCAGGCGCACTGCAACCACAGTGCGCGGTCCCGCCGAACCGGGGTAGCCGCAGCGCTCATCGCAGCACACCTCCTGCGGCGACCTGCGCACCCTCGGGACAGCAGGCGACGCAGGCGAACACCTGCGAACCGGTCGCCGACCGGCCTACCGGCACATGCGGCGTGAGCACCATCAGGTAGTCGGTGCCGCAGGTAACGCACGCCAGACCGTCGGCCTGTAGATCAGTCAATCTGGTAATGATCTTGAGGCGCCTCATCGGGAACCACCCGCAACCAGACGACGGGTGCCCACCGGACGGATCGTGATCTCAGGCCCTTCGACCAGCACCGAGTGGTTCGTATGCTGATGCGTTAGGCCCACTCGGCCGAAGGCTGCTCAGCAGCCTTCGGCCGCTTTCGCCGGCTCGTTCCGGGTGTTTTCTGGGGGCCGAGCCCCCAGACCCCCAGCCGGGGCTGTGCCCCGGACCCCCGAAAGTTCGGGCGCTGTGCGCCCTCACGAAACGGTCGGCAGCACGTTGAGGAAGTCGGCGGCGTCGAACATTGCGCCTGGTGAGGCTGTGCCGGTGGCCTTGAAGCGGCCTGTTAGCAGGCGGTCTATCGCCTCTACGGCCAAGGGTGCGCTTATTGCGTAGATGTCGCGACCGGCTGCGGTCATCCTGCGTTCCTCGTTGCCCCGGAGTACGCGGACGTCCACCTCGAACGTCTCCGGCTCTGCGCGGTTGGCAGCCTCTCGGAGTCCTTGAGCGGCCGAGGTGGACATGTAGGAGGTCACCGACGGGATTTGCAGGTGGCTGGGGATTGTGACGATTTCGGCCATTGAGAACTCGGCGATTACCTCGCGTGGGCCGCTGGGGAAGTCCCATTGGAGGGTCTGCGGTGGGTCGGAGTGGTGCTGCAGTTCGTTGTTGTGGAAGCGGATGCGTTGGCCGTTTCGGCGGGCGTGGGAGACAGCGCCGGCGGTGAGTGTGCCCGGGGTGGGTTGCCAGTTGCTGAGGCCGTAGGCGATGTGGGCTGAGTCGGCGGTGGGCCAGTCGGCCATGGTTGCGGTGACCAGCAGGTCGGCCAGGCCGCCGAAGAACGCCATCGCGGGCACGGCCGGGATCGTGGAGCCGCGGGCGAACGTGTCGGCGTTGGCCTCGATCTCGGCGGCCACGTCCACGTACGGGATGCCCGCGCGTTCGGCTGCGGAGATCAGCGGGACGGCTGTCAGGGCGAACGGGCCGGCGGTGTTGATCACTGCGGCTGCGCCGGTGAGAGCTTGGTCGAGGGAGGTGGGGTTGTCGGGCGTTGCCTGGGCGCGGCCGAACGGGAGCGGGGTGAAGCCGCGTTTTTGCAGTTCTGCCACTACGAAGCGGCCGGTTGTGCCGGAGGCGCCGTACACCGCGATCTTGTGTCCCATGTGGAGCATTGAAGTCGTGGGGCCGGGAGTGCACTAGTGTCTGGAATGACGTAGTGCGTACAGTTTCGGACATGCTTGCGTTTGCTGTGGCTGACGGGATGCTTCACTTCGAGCTGGCCGCCGCGTACGAGATCTTCACCGCTCCGCAGTTGGACTACGACGTCAAGATCTGCGGTCGCGGTGCGGTGCGCGTCGGCCGGTTCACGATGGAGCCGGATTTGGGCTTTGACCAGCTCGAACGTGCTGACACGGTGATCGTGGCAGCCCTTGCGGACGTCGACGAGCCGATCGACTTGGAGCTCGTCCAAGCGGTCCGGGCCGCTCATGGGAACGGGGCGCGGATCGTGTCGTTGTGCACCGGGGCGTTCGTGCTGGCGGAGGCGGGGCTGCTCGACGGGCTGCGGGCGACGACGCACTGGGCGCACACCGACGTGCTGGCCGAGCGGTATCCGCGGGTCGAGGTGGATCCGGACGTGCTGTACGTCGACAACGGTCAGGTGCTGACCAGTGCGGGCAAGGCGGCGGCGATCGACCTCAGCCTGCACCTGATTCGCGGCGACCACGGCGCGGCGACGGCCAACACCGCGGCTCGCCGGCTCGTCGTGCCGCCGCATCGGGACGGTGGGCAGGCGCAGTTCGTGCTCGCGCCGGTGCCGTCCGAGGAAGGTCATCCGCTGACCGAGTTGTTCGACTGGGTCGGCAAGCGGCTCGACCAGGCGTTGACGGTCGAGGACCTGGCGCGTCAGGCGAATATGAGCTCACGTCACCTCACCCGGCTCTTCAAGGCGGTGACGGGCACCACGCCGTTGCAGTGGCTGCACGTCCAGCGGATCCGCCGTGCTCAGGAGCTGTTGGAAGTGACCGACGACAGCGTTGACCAGATCGCCGAGGCGTCCGGCATGGGCACCGCCACGACGTTGCGACGGCATTTCCACCGCACGGTCGGTGTGCCACCGGACACATATCGCCGCACGTTCCGCCCGGTTGGTGGCCGTCGATAACTGACTCACCGGTTAGGTTGTCCTGATGAGCAACGGACAGCGCATCGGGGCGCGGGTGTTGCGGCGCAAGCCGATCGACCAGCTGACGCATCCCGGCAGCGAGATGAAGCGCACCATGGGTGTCGGGCATCTCACGATGATCAGCATCGGTGCCACGCTCGGCACCGGCATCTTCGTCGTGCTGGGGCAGGCGGTGCCGAAGGCCGGTCCCGCCATCGTGGTGTCGTTCGTGCTCGCCGGCATCACCGCGTTGTTCTCCGCGCTGTCGTACGCCGAGCTCGCGGGCCTGATCCCCGCGTCCGGTTCCTCGTACTCCTACGCCTACGCCACGCTCGGCGAGATCGTCGCGTGGGTGTGCGGCTGGTGTCTCGTGCTGGAGTACGGGGTTTCGGTGGCGGCGGTCGCCGTCGGGTGGGGGCAGTACGTCAACGAGCTGCTGCACCTGGTGACAGGGCTCAGGATCCCGGACGTGCTGAGCCAGCCGCCGAGTGCGGGCGGGGTCATCAACCTCCCGGCCGTGCTGGTCGTGGTGCTGTCGATGCTGGTGCTGCTCGGTGGTTCCAAGGGCAGTGCGCGCACGAACACGATCCTGGTGTGGGTGAAGGTCGGGTCGCTGCTGATGTTCTGCGCGGTCGCCTTCACCGCGTTCAAGGCGGGCAACCTGCAGCCGCTGTTCCCGTTGGGGCTGGCCGGGATGAGCGCCGGTGCGGCCACGTTGTTCTTCTCCTACATCGGGTTCGACGCCGCGTCGACCGCCGGTGAGGAGGCCAAGAACCCGCAGCGCGACCTGCCGCGGGCGATCATCCTGTCGCTGGTCGTCATCACGGCCCTGTACTGCGCGGTCGCGCTGGCCGCGGTCGGTGCGATGCCGTGGCAGTCGTTCGAGGGCTCGGAGGCCGCGCTGAGCCGGGTGCTGACCGAGAACGTGAGCGGTGACATCTGGCCGATCCTGCTGTCGATCGGCGCGGTGGTGGCGACGGCCTCCGTGGTGCTGACCGTCCTCTACGGACAGACGCGCATCCTGTACGCGATGTCCCGCGACGGGCTGGTGCCGTCGGTCTTCGCGAAGCTCAGCCCGAAGACCGGCGTGCCGTTCGTGAACACGGTGGTCGTCGGATCCTTCATCGCGGTACTCGCCGCGTTCGTGTCGTTGGGCTCGCTGGCCGACGTGACCAGCATCGGCACGCTGTTCGCGTTCGGTCTGGTCAACATCGCGGTGATCATCCTGCGCCGCACCGAACCGGATCGGCAGCGCAGCTTCCGGGTGCCGTTCTCGCCGGTCACGCCGCTGCTGGGGCTGGCGTTCTGCATCTACATGATGTTCAGCCTCGGGCTGCCGTCGTGGATCGCGTTCGTCGTCTGGATGGTGCTCGGGTTCGGCATCTACTTCGGTTACAGCATCAGGAAGGCACGCCTTGCGGTTCCGAGTGGTCAGTGACGTTCCCGGGATCGCCCGCGTCGCCGCCTACTACGCCGAGGTCTGGGAGACGACCGAGGACGTGCTGTCCACGGAGACGCTGCACTGCCTGCGGCACGCGGGCGGCGCGACCATTGGGGCGTTCGACGGCGACGAGCTGATCGGTGCCACGACGGGGCTCTTCTGCCCGGACGGGTCGGTGTACTCGATGATCGCGGCGGCACGTCCCGGCGTCGGGCATCCGTTGAAGCTCGCGCAGAAGGACTGGGCGGTCGGGCTCGGCGCCAGGTCGATGCGGTGGACCTACGACCCGCTGGTGTCGCGCAACGCCCGGTTCAACCTGGTCAAGCTCGGCGCGATCGGCACCGAGTACACAGTGGACTTCTACGGGCCGATGCGCGACGGCGTGAACGACGGTGACGAGAGCGATCGGCTCACCGTGCAGTGGGATCTCACGGGCGCGCGTGAGACACGCGAGCCGGTGCCCGCCGGTGACGTCACCTCGACGGCGCCGGACGGAGAACCGTTGGCGCGCACGGACGGCGAGCGGATCTGGTGCCGGGTGCCGCGCGACATCGTGCAGGTGCGCAAGGAGTCCACCGAGCTCGCGAAGCGATGGCGGGAAGCGGTGCGAGGCGTGTTCGTCCACGCCTTCGAACGGGGTTACGCGGCGACGTCGATGTCGCGCGACGGCTGGTACGAGTTGGAGCGCCGGTGAAGATCGAACGGGTTGAGCTGCTGCACGTCGCGATTCCGCTGGTGTCGCCGTTCCGCACGTCGTTCGGGACGATGACGACCAAGGACACGTTCCTGCTGCGCGTGGTCACGGACTCCGCGCAGGGCTGGTCGGAGTTCGCGGCCGACCCGGCACCGCTGTACTGCTCGGAGTTCGTCGGTGCCGCGGAACTCGTGCTGGACCAGCACCTCGTGCCGCGGGTGACGCCCGAGGTCACGGCCGCCGAGGTGCAGCCGCGGACGCACGCGATCAAGGGGCACAAGCTCGCCAAGGCCGCGCTGGAGACCGCCGTCCTGGACGCCGAGCTGCGGTCGTGCGGCATGCCGATCGGGGCGTTCCTCGGCGCCACGACGGATCGGGTGCCCGCCGGGGTCTCGGTCGGGATCAAGAACTCGATCCCCGAGCTGATCAGCGACGTCGAGGGCTACCTGGCCGAGGGCTACGCCCGGATCAAGCTCAAGATCGAGCCGGGCTGGGACGTCGAACCCGTGCGGGCCGTGCGGGAACGGTTCGGCGACATCCTGCTTCAGGTCGACGCGAACACCGCGTACACCCTGGCCGACGCCGAACACCTGCGCCGCCTCGACGAGTTCGACCTGCTGCTGATCGAACAGCCGCTGGAGGAGGACGACCTCCGCGGCCACGCGCTGCTCGCCCAGCGCGTCCGCACGCCGATCTGCCTCGACGAGTCGATCACGTCGGCCAGGGACGCGGCGACGGCGATCGCGCTGGACGCGTGCCGGGTCATCAACATCAAGCCCGCCCGGGTCGGCGGTTACCTGGAGGCGCGCAGGATCCACGACGTCGCGGTCGCGCACGGGATTCCGGTGTGGTGCGGCGGCATGCTGGAGACCGGCGTCGGGCGCGGGCCGAACCTGGCGCTGGCGGCGTCGCCCGGGTTCGTGCTGCCGGGTGACGTGTCGGCATCCCGCCGGTACTTCGCCCAGGACATCACCGAACCGTTCGAGCTCAGGGACGGCTTCATGCACGTGCCGACCGGGCCCGGCATCGGCGTCGACCCGATCCCGGAGATGCTCAAGCGGTTCACCACGGCGACGCGCGTGCTCTACGCCAAGGACTGAAGCTCACGGGCGAGGTTCGTCCGCGCGACTGCGTCCCACAGCTGCCGCGCGGGTTCGGTCACGAACAGCGCCTCGCGGTCGAGCAGGTTCTTCAGCACGTGAGCCCGGCCCGCGCGCCACCGGGAGTCGTCGTACCGCGTGGACTCCAGGCGCACGGCCCGGCTGTAGCGGTCGTAGTCCGCCGGTTCGGAACCGAGGACGGCGAGGTCGGCGTCGAGCAGCACGTGCGCGAGCGGGTCGTCGGAGGAGTGCGTGATCGTGGCCAGCACCAACGACTCCACGCGCGCGATGAGCCCTTCTTCCAGCCCTGTCAGGCGTTTCCGTGCCCAGGCCGCGGACGCGCGTTCGTCGTCACCCGGTTTGCCGTCGTAGATCACGTCGTGCGCGCAGGCGGCCAACGTGAGCACCGCGCGTTCTTCCCGCGTGAACGCGAACGCGTCGGCCAGCGCCCACGAGTCGCGCACGACGGAGGCCACGTGGACCGTGTTGTGGTACGCCCGATGCGGTTCGGCGTAGCGCTCGGCCAGGTCACCCGCGTCCGGTGTGCCGCCGAGCGTGCGGACCGCGTCGTCCCAGATCTGTTTCACCGCGCCAGTTCCTCCTCCACGACGTCCGCGGCGAGCGCGCTGCCGCCCGACTGGTGAATCATCCGCCGCATGTCCTTCACCCGCGCCGAGATCGCCGAATCCGAGGTCAGCTGACCGACCAGCGAACGCACGCCCTCCACCGTGACGCGGTCGAGCACGACGCCGAGCCCGAGCTCCTCGACGCGCTGGCCGTTGAAGCGCTGGTCGGTCATGCGCGGCACGACGATCATGGGAACGCCGTGGTGCAACGCCTCCATCACGCCGCCGAGGCCGCCGTGCGTGATGAAGACGCCGGCGTGCTCCAGCACGGCGAGCTGCGGGACCTCCTCGTGCACCTCGACGTTCGGTGCGGGGTTCTCGACCTCGCCTTTCGCGACGAGGTGCCACGGCATTCCACGCGCCGCGTCGGCGCACGTCTGCGCGTCGATCGTCGTGAGCACCACCGGGGCGCCGCCGGGTGGTGTCCACGTGCCCTGGAACCGGCGTTCGGTCAGACACGGGCCGGTGAACACGAACCGCTCGTCGAACGTGTCGCCCTCCGGCTGGAACTCCCTGGTGAACAGGGCGATCCGGCGCCGCACGCCCGAGACGAACTCCGGCAGCGAGCTGCCGAGGAACTCCTGGACCCTGGTGAAGAACCGGATCGCCTCGGTGTCGAACGTGCGCGCGGGCACCACCGACGCGCCGAGCGACCAGTGCGCGTTGCTGGTCAGGAGGCTCTCCAGCAACAGGCTCGGCACGTCGAGCCTGCGGGCGATCACCCCGCCGGCCCAGGCCGCGATGTCCCACAGCACCACGTCCGGCAGGTCCTGCCGGAACCTGTCCTCCAACTGCGGCAGCATCGACTCGGCCTCGGCCAGCGTGAGCTGCGCGGCCGTGTAGAGGGACTCGGGCAGCGTGCCGGAAAGCGTTGTCGCACAGGGGATCGCCGTCGCGCCGCACTCGGTCACCGGCGCGGTGAACGCTTCCGGGACCGGGCAGCTCACGCGGTGACCCCGGCGCACGAGCTCGGCGATCAGACCGAGCGCGGGCAGGAGGTGTCCGCGCTCGGGCATGAGGAAGATCGCGATGTGCGCCATAGCTGAGACTAACGTTGTTCGATTCCTAATGGTTCAGGTCGGTCCCTCACGTGCCCCTGCTGTAGGGCTTTTCGGGCCAGTGGTGCTTGGGGTACCTGCCTTTCAGCTCGCTGCGCACCCGCAGGTAGCCGTTGCGCCAGAACGACCTGAGATCGCTGGTCACGGCGGTGGGACGGCCCGCGGGGGAGAGCAGGTGCACGACCACCGGAACTCCCGCGATCTGCGGCGTGTCGGCCCACTTCATGGCGTCCTGGATGCGGACGGAGAGGATCGGCTGGTCCTGCGTGTAGTCGACCTTGCCCTGGCCGATGCGTTCCGGGGCGAGCTGGTCGAACTCCGCCGCTTCCGGCCACGGCAGCAGGTTCCGCAGCAGCGCGACCGTGTCGATCTTGGCCAAGTCGGAGCGCTTCTTGGCCTTGCCGAGGTCGATCGCGCGGATCAGGTGCTCGTCGTCGACGCTCGGCCAGTCGCGGGTCCGGTGCAGGAACGCCATGCGTTCGCGCAGGCGTTTGGCGGCGTCGGTCCACTTGAGCAGGCCCAGGCCTTCGGTTTCGAGGCCGAGGCGCAGAGCCTGCTGGAACTTGGCGAGGTCGTTGAGGCGGCGCTCGTCGAGGGTGATCGCGCCCAGCTTGCGGACCTCGTTCGCGATCACGTCGCCGTTCCAGCGGATGTCGTCCTCGGTGTGCACGAGGGCCTTGGCGGCGGTGACCGCGAGCTCCTCGTCGGCGGGGGCGGCGAGGCGGATGCGGCCGTGCTTGCTACCCGGTTCCCGGTTGGCGATCGCGACCGCCAGCCACTGGGCGTGCGAGTCGGTGTGCTCGACGGCCGTGCCGTTGGCCATCAGGTAGACGTTGCTGTTCTTGGACCGGCGTTTCGCCAGCCGTTCCGGGTAGGCGAGCGCGACGACGAGTGCCGGATCGCCGCTGCCGTGCGGGTTCGTGCCCAGTTTTTCGAGTTTCTTGGCTTCCTTGCGCCACTTTCCCGGGGACTTCAGTGCGGTCGCCAGGTCCGTCGTGCTGGGGTGGGCGCTGTCGTCGAGCAGTGCCACGACCTCGGCCGCCGTGCGGTTGCCCGCCAGTTCGCTGCCGTCGATCAGGGCTCGGCCCAGCCGCGGGTGCAGGCCGACGTTCGCGATGCGGTCGCGGCGGTCCGGGTCGAGGGCGCCGATCGCGTTCAGGGTCTCCCGGGCGGCCTTGAGCGCACCCTCCGGAGGGGCGTCCCACCAGCTCAGACCGCTGCCGTCCGGCGTGCCCCACACCGCCAGTTCGAGGGCGAGCCTGGTCAGGTCGGCGGTTCTGATCTCCGGTTCCGGGTAGCGGGGGAGCGTCGAGTGCTCGTGCTCCGGCCAGCAGCGGTAGACGCGGCCGGGAGCCTCACGTCCGGCTCGGCCCGCTCGTTGCTCGGCGACGGCCTGCGAGACGCGGATGGTGGTGAGTCCGGCCAGGCCTCGGCGGTGGTCGACCCTGGGGACGCGGGCCAGACCCGCGTCCACGACCGCCCTCACGCCGGGGACGGTCAGGCTGGACTCGGCGATGCTGGTCGCGAGCACCACGCGTTGGCGGCTGCCGGGTTTCAGCGCGGCGTCCTGGGTCTGCGCGGTGAGCTGACCGTGCAGGATGACGGTGTCGGCGTCGAGCAGGCGCGCGGTTCGGTTGATCTCCTTGACACCGGGCAGGAACGCGAGCACGTCTCCGTCTACTTCGGACAAGGCCTTGTTGATCGCCCTGGCGACGGTGTTCTCGATGTGCTCGTTGCGCACCGGCGGGACGTAGGTGATCTCCGTCGGGTACATGCGCGACTCGGTGTGCAGGACCGGGGCGTTGCCGAGCAGGTCGGAGAGCCGTTGTGCGGCAACGGTCGCGCTCGTGGCGAGGAGCCTCAGGTCCGGGCGCAGGCCTGCCTTGGCGTCCAGCAGGAGCGTGAGGAGCAGGTCGGCGTCGAGGTGGCGTTCGTGGCACTCGTCGAGCAGGACGGTGCCGACGCCCCTGAGCTCCTGGTCGTGCTGGAGCCGGCGGACCAGGAGTCCGCTGGTCACGACCTCGATGCGGGTGTGCTTGCTCGTCTTGCGGTCACCTCTGACCGAGTAGCCGACGGTGTGGCCGACCGGTTCGCCCAACAGGCTCGCCATGCGTGCGGCGGCGGCGCGGGCGGCGATGCGGCGCGGCTCGGCGACGACGACCTTGCCGGGAAGCGCGAGCGGGACGAGCGTCGTCTTGCCGGTGCCCGGTGGGGCCACGAGCACGGCCGAACCGCGGTCGTCGAGGGTTTTGAGGAGTTCGGGCAGGACCGACTTCACCGGGAGATCAGGCAGGTGCACATCGCTGAGTGTGTCAGGGTGAAGACATGGTTGACCCGTTGCGCGATCCGGACGACCCGGAGCTGCTGGACCCGTACCAGTCGCGGTCGCTCGCGATCCTGGTGGAGGGAGCACGGCTGGCGTCCGGCGCGGTCCGGTACGGCAAGGTCGGCCGGGTCGGGTGCGCGGCGGTGGTGATCAACCGCGAGAACCCGCTGCCGTCCGGGAACTTCGGTTGCGCGCTGGACGGGTCGTCGGTCGAGGTCGCGTCGACGTTGCTGCAGCTGGAGCAGACGTTCGCGGACGTGGGGCGCGCCGAGGCCGTGGTGTACGCGTCGCCGACGACCGTCGACGAGATCGAGGGCATCGCCGACGACTCCGGCTGGTACGCGGTCGAGGAGCTGCTGACCGTGGTGCACCGCGGGCCTGCCGTCGTTTCGGAGGGCGTCCGGCGGGCTGTCGACGCGGACGTCGAGGGCATCGTCGAACTGCTGTCGGACGAGCTGGTCGGCAACCGGGCGCGGCTCGCGCGGTGGCTCGGGCATCGGCTGGACGACCCGCGGTGCCTGCTGCTGGTGGCGGACGACGGAGACCGGATCGGAGGGTTCGCGTCGGGGTTCGCCGAGCGTGGAGTGGGGTTGGTCGAGCAGTGCGTCGTGCGTCCGGCGCGGCGGCGTAGGGGAGTCGGACGGTCGTTGGTGGTGTCTGCTGCTGCGGCCCTGCGTTCCGCCGGTGCGGCGTTGGTCGCTTCGCAGGTGGACGAAGGGCCGGGGGAGCGGTTCGCCGAGGCGTGCGGGTTCGTCGCGGCATATCCCGTGACGGCATATGTACGCAGAGTTGATGAGCTGCTCGACTGAATTACTTAGTTGCCGCGTGACATATCCTTAGCAGGGCTAAGGGAGGCTGTGTGCGCGAGCGGTTACCGGTCGAGGTGTGGGTTCTGGTCGCGGCGAGCTTCATCATCGCCATCGGGTTCGGGATCGTGGCACCCGTGCTGCCGGTGTACGCGTCGTCGTTCGGCGTCGGCCACACCGCGGTCGCGGCCCTGATCAGCACATTCGCGTTCGTGCGGCTGGCGTTCGCGCCGATGAGCGGCCGGCTCGTGAACAAGTTCGGCGAGCCCCGCGTCTACATCGTCGGCATCCTGATCGTGGCCTTCGGCACCGCGTTGTCCGGCTTCTCGTCGAGCTACCCGGAGATGCTGACGTGGCGTGCGCTGGCGGGCGTCGGGTCGACGATGTTCACCGTGGCCGCGCTGGGGCTGCTGATCCGGATCACGCCGGCGCCGATGCGCGGGCGGGCGTCCGGGCTGTGGGCGGCGGGCTTCCTGGTCGGCAACGTCTGCGGACCGATCGTCGGTGCCGGTCTGGTGCCGCTCGGCCTGTGGGTGCCATTCGTGTCCTACGGCGTGATGCTGTGCCTCGCCGCGTTCGTGGTCTGGTTCTTCCTGCGGCGGTCGACGTTGGCGGCGCTGGACAAGACCAGCACCGACATCCCCATGTCGGTGCGCGAGGCGGTGCGGCACCCGACCTACCGGGCCGCGCTGGCGTCCGGCTTCGCGAACGGCTGGGCCGTGTTCGGCGTCCGGATCTCGCTGGTGCCGGTGTTCGTCATCGAGGCGTTGAAGCACAGCCCGGCCGTCGCGGGCATCTCGATGTCGGTGTTCGCCGCGGGCAACGCCTCGATGCTGTTCCTGTCCGGCAAGATCGCCGACACCCGCGGCCGCAAGCCGGTCGCCGTGGCGGGCCTCGTCGTGAGCGGCCTCGCCACCGTCGGGATGGGCTTCACCGGTGACGTGTGGACGTTCATGGCCGCGTCGTTGGTCGCGGGCATGGGCGCGGGCCTGCTGAACCCGCCGCAGAACGCCGTGGTGGCCGACGTCATCGGCGCCCGCGGCAAGGGCGGCCCGGTGCTGGCGGGCTTCCAGATGGTGACCGACCTGGGCGCGATCATCGGCCCGATGTGTGCCGGTGTGCTGGCCGACACGCTGGGCTTCGAAGCGTCGTTCGCGATCACCGGTGCCGCGCTGCTGCTGTCCCTCGGCTTCTGGCTCGTGGCGCCCGAGACGTTGCCCACACACGAGGAAGAGCAAACGGCCGTGGCAGTGGCACCGGAGTGCGGCTGCCTGGACGAGAGCGCGGAGATCCCGACGGGCGAACGCGTGGGCGGCAAGCCACGCCACCCGGAAGCGTGATCGCCCGCTCAGCTTCTTTTTAGCTTGGCTCGCTACCCTCGTCGCCGTGGGTGGTGCAGAGCGCAGTGCGCGGAAGAAGAAGCAGGCCGCGCGTGCGGTGGCCCAGGCTCGGTCGTCGGGCTCCGACCGAACCAAGGTGATCGCCGGCATCGCCGTGGTCGCCGTGCTGGCCATTGCCGTCATCGGTTACGTCGTGTTCCAGCAGATGAAGCCGTCGGCGTCGGGCGCAGAAGCGATCCCGCTCGCCCCGGCCGACCACACGATCTCGGCACCCGCGGTCCGCGACGGCAACACCGTGCTCGTCGGCAAGGACACCGCCACGGTCACCGTGGACGTGTACGAGGACTTCCTCTGCCCGATCTGCGGCACGTTCGAGAAGACCTACGGCGCCACCATCAAGCAGGCCGTCGACGACGGCAAGGCCAAGATCCGCTACCACATCCTGCCGATGCTGAGCAGCCGCTCGAACCCGCCCGGCTACTCGGCGGACTCGGCCAACGCGGGCCTGTGCGTGGCCGACGAGGGCAAGTTCAACGCCTTCCACGCGGCGCTGTTCGCCAAGCAACCGCAAGAAGGCGAAGCGGGCTACACGAAGGACCAGCTCATCAAGCTGGGCAAGGACGTCGGTGTCACGTCCGCGTCGTTCGAGTCGTGCGTGCGGAACCAGACCTACAAGTCGCAGCTGGACGACCTGATGACGAAGACCAGCAACGATCCCGTCCTGAAGGACCCGGACACGGGCCGCTTCCGCGGCACCCCCAGCGTCGCCGCCAACGGCAAGCTCGTCGACCTGGACAACAAGAACTGGCTCGCCGACCTGACTAAGTGAGCCCGTCGATCGGCGCCTGGCCCTGGGTCCACCGGGCCAGGCGCTGTGCTTTGCTCACCTCCGTGCGCGGCAGCTTTCCCGGCTCCAGCACGTGCACCCGGCACGTGATGCCCAGCCGTTCCCTGAGCCGTTCCGCCAGTACCGTTCGGACGTCCTGAGTGGACTCGACCGCCACGTGCAGCTGCGCCGTGGTCGTGCGCCGGTCCTCGACGATCAGGTAGTGCGGGCTCGCGTGCTCCAGCACGACCGCCTCGATTTCCGTCGGGAACACGTTGACACCGCGGATGACGAGCATGTCGTCCTTACGCCCCTTGAGCTTGCTCATCCTCCTGAGCGTCCGCTGACCCGCCGGCCCGTGCAGCGTGGCCACGTCCCCCGTGCGGTACCGGAGCAGCGGCATGCCGGTCTTGGTGAGCGTGGTGAAGACGAGCTCACCGTCCACCGTCTCGGGGTAGAAGTGGTCCTCGGCGATGTTGAGAAGCCCTTCCGAGTCAAGGGACTCACACGCCACACCGGGCCCGATCACCTCAGACAGCCCGTAGATGTCCAACGCCCTGATGCCAAGCCGTTGCTGGATCTCCTGCCGCATCTCCTCAGTCCACGGCTCGGCCCCGAAGATCCCCACCTTGATGCTCGTGTTCTTGAGATCGTCCGCCAGCCTCAGCGCGTACGACGGCGTGCAGCAGAGCACGTCCGGCTTGAGGTCCTCGATGAGCCTGATCTGGCGCTCCGTCATCCCGCCCGACACGGGAACCACCGTGGCCCTCAGCCTCGTTCCGCCGTGATGCACCCCGAGCCCACCCGTGAAAAGCCCGTAGCCGTAAGCGTTGTGAATGATCGATCGCCGCGTGGCCCCGGCCCCGGCGAGCGCCCTGGCCATGACCTCGGCCCAAACCTCGACGTCGTGCGCTGTGTAGGGGATGAGCGTCGGCCGCCCACCCGTACCCGACGACCCGTGCACGCAGACGATGTCCTCCTGCTCTGCGATCCGCAGCCCGAACGGGTAGTGATCCCACAGGTCCTGCTTGGTGATCGTGGGCAGCAGGTGGATCTCGTCGAGCCGCACATCTGTGCCGCGCATCACTCCAACTTCCCGGATCTTGTTCCCTTGGAAGTTGTCCGTGGCGAGAAGCCGGTCCACCAGCCCCTGCAGACGCTGTTCCTGCAGCTCGCGGCGGGCCTCGGGGTCCATGCACTCGGTCTCGGGGTCGAACGGCGCTCCGGCGGTCATCACCCGGTCCTACCAGGCCGAATGCGCTTTGGATACCCCCGATTTTTATCTTGTGGCAGGGGTGATGTACGGTATTGCCACACGAGAACGGAAGGGAAACCTCCCGGGAACGTGGACCTTCAAGGGGCTGTGGCGCAGCTGGTAGCGCATCACACTGGCAGTGTGAGGGTCAGGGGTTCGAGTCCCCTCAGCTCCACTTGAATTGAGAGCCCGTCTGATCGAGCGATTTTCGCTGGTCAGGCGGGTTTCTTGCTGTTCTGGGGTTGATCTTCGGCGATCATGTGTTGATCGCGTTCTGGTGACCCTGTGGAGCAGTTCTGGAGCGGGAATCTCCGGCGTGATCGGTGCGCCGGTCGCTGGGCTGGGTGATCGTGGCGCCCCCTATCAACGGTGTGAGGGGCGGCGGCGGGATTGGTTACGCCGCAAGCGGACCCGAAACATGGCGCTCTGTTGGTGCTGGCGCGTTCGGGTGTGCGTTGACCGCGGCTTTGAAGTACTCGGCGGATGAAAGTGCTGCGCCACAACCAGGTTTCGCCTTCGGCGGTGCACACGAACTCGTTGTCGTGCCGTTCGAGGTGTTTGCGCAGCAAGCTGATCAGGAGTGGTGGCGACGGTGGTGTTGGCGTAGCGGGGGTGTTGGGCAGCGCGTCGACCCACGGAATGATCTACGGGTCGAGGCGCAGTCGGTCATGGTGGTCTTTCACGGTGAGCTGGAGAACGCGTCGGCCAGTGCCTTGGCCTGGCGTTGCCAGAACGTCTGTGAGATCGGGGCCTTGCGGAACGTCACGTCGAAGCCGTGGAAGGCGCCGGGGACGATGTGGAGTTCGCAGGGGACGCCGCTGTCGTTGAGCCTGCGGGCGTAGTCGACGTCCTCGTCGTGGAACAGGTCGAGGGTGCCGACGCCGATCCAGGCGGGTGGCAGGCCGGACAGGTCCTCGCGGCGGGCGGCGGCCGCGTAGGGGGAGATATCCGGGCCTGCCACGGCGGCGCCGAGGTAGGCGGACCAGCCGCAGCGGTTGCTTTTGGCGGTCCACAAGCGCAGGTTTCGGGTGTCGATGTCCGTCCGTGTGGTCGTGCGGTCGTCCAGCATCGGGTAGACGAGCAGTTGGAACACGGGCCGGATTTCGGCGCGGTCGTGGGCGAGCAGTGCGAGGGCGGCGGTGATGCCGCCGCCGGCGCTGGCTCCGCCGATGGCGATGCGGCTGATGTCGATGTTCAGTTCGTCCGCGTGTGCGACCAGGCCGCGCAGCGCGGCGTAGGCGTCTTCGACCGCGGCCGGTGCGGGACTGCCTGGGGCCAGGCGGTAGCGCACGGCGGCGACGGTGATGCCGAGGTGGCGGGCGAAGGCGATGTTCGTCGGGTCGTCTTGCTCGGGCGCGCCGAAGATCAACCCGCCGCCGTGCGTCCAGAGCAGCGCGGGAGCCGGTGCCTGCAACCCGGTCGGCTGGAACACGCGCAACGACACCGATGGCGCGCCCGTCGGTCCCGGCACGACCAGTTCTCTGACCGTGACGTCTGGTCCGGGATCGACCGGGCGTGGCTTCGCCTTGCTCACGAGGCGCGCCAACCGGAGGCCGTAGGAGAGCGGGGGAATGAAGCGGGCCAGCGCGAGATCGGGGTGAAAGGCGTTCATGGTTCCTCTGCTCTGTCCGGTGGGGCGAGGCGCCCTCAGTGCGTCACCAGGTCACGGGGAGCTCGTAGACGCCGTACACCGAGCCGTCGTGCTTGAACGGGATCTTCTCCAGCGTGGTGGCCAGCCGCAGGGTCGGGATCCGCTTGTACAGGGTGCTGTACACGACCTGCAGTTCCATCCGGGCCAGGGGCTGGCCGAGGCACTGGTGCACGCCGAACCCGAACGCCACGTGCCGGCGGGGGTTGCGCCGCAGGTCGAGGACGTCGGGGTCCGGGAACACCGACGGGTCGCGGTTGGCGATGTCGCCTGCCAGGACGACGCCCTCGCCGGCACGGATGGTCTCGCTGGCGATCTCGATGTCCTCGAGCGCGACGCGGCGGCGGCCGTTGTGGGTGATGTGCAGGTACCGCAACAACTCCTCGACCGCGGACGACACCAGGACCGGGTCGTCGGTCTCGCGCAGCACGGCCAGCTGGTCCGGGTGTTCCAGCAGCGCCAGGGTGCCGAGGGCGATCATGTTCGCGGTGGTCTCGTGTCCGGCGAGCAGCATGAGCACGCCCATCTGCACCGCTTCCGGCCGGGTGAGCTCGCCGTTGCCGATCCGTTCGACCAGGCTGGAGAGCAGGTCGTCGCCGGGGTTGGTGATCTTCTGGCCGATGAGGCCGTCCAGGTACTGGAAGAGCCGGCCGCCGGCGGCGCGGCGCTCCTCGCCGGACGCGTCCCGGTTGATGAGGATCTTGCTGTTCTCCTGGAACGACTCGTGGTCGTCGTACGGGACGCCCAGCAGCTGGCAGATCACCAGTGACGGGACCGGCAGCGCGAAGGCCTGCATCAGGTCCACGGGCTTCGGGCCGGCGAGCATCTCGTCGATGAGGTCGTCCACGATCTGCTGCACGCCCGGCCGCATGGTCTCGACCCGCTTGATCGTGAACGACGAGGTCACCATCCGCCGCAACCGCGCGTGCTCGGGGTCGTCCATGAGGATGAAGCTGACGGGTGCGTCCCCGCCGGCCGCGATGTCGACCTCGATCGGGTAACCGGGCCGGGTGGCGTCCGAGCTGAGCCGGGGATCGGCCAGCAGCGTCTTCTGCTCCGCGTACCGGGTCACCAGCCACACCTCGACACCGTTGCGCAGCCGGACGCGGGTCAGCGGTGCTTCCTCCTGCAGCGACTGGATGGCCGGCGGCGGGTCGAACGGGCACTTCTCCGCGCGAACGCCGGGAAACACCTCCATGGTGTCGGTCACGGCTTTCCTCCTGCGAGTGCGGGGTTCCCGATCTCCTGCCTGTGCAGGCGGGCTTGTTTGGGCATGTTCCAGCCGAGCACGCCGGTGACGATGCCGCCGTGGCGGTACGTTGCGACGAAACGGTTGTCCGCCACGTCACCATCCACAACGGTCACTTCGGCGTCCGGGCTGAGCACACCGTGGACGTGGATCTTGACGTCGAACTGGTCGGTCCAGAAGTACGGTACGGGCGTGTAAGGCTCGTCGTCACCGAGGACGGTTCCGGCCACCGCGATGCCCTGTTCGGTGGCGTTGGTGCGGTTTTCCAGGCGCAGCAACGCGTTCAGCGTCTCGTGATGCCAGCGGGCCACGTCACCGACGGCGTAGATGCCGTCCGCCGCCCGGCAGCGCGAGTCGCACACGATCCCGTTGTCGCGCGGCAAACCGCTGTCCGCCAGCCATTCCGTGGCAGGTGCGGCGCCGAACGCCACGACAACGACGTCCGCCGGTAGCACTTCGCCGGTCTCCAGGCACACGCCGGTGACGCGGTCCTCGTGCGAGGACAGGCCGGTGACGGCTGTGCCGAGCCGCAGCTCGACGCCGAGCACTCCGTCCCCGACGACCACCATCCGCGGGCAGGACAGCAGGTTCTTGCGCAGGGCCAGTGCGTCGTCGAGCGTGCGAAGCACGTGCACACCGGCCAGACCGTCCTGGCCCGGCAGGGTGCGCGGCCGCAGCCCGGTGGCCACGACCACGGCTTCCGCCGTCAGCGCCAGCCCGGAGGACGTGTGCACAGTCCGGTTCACGGAGTCGAGGCTCACCGCCGGGTCGCCGAGCACGAACGTGGCGTCCAGTGCGGACAGCACGTCGGGCCGGCGGAGTTGGGCCCGATCCGGCTGACACGTGCCCGCCAGGACCTGCTTGGACAGTGGCGGTCGGTCGTACGGTAGGTGCGGTTCGGCGCCCAGGACGGTCAACGCCCCGAGGTAACCCTTGCGGCGCAAGGCTTCCGCGGTGGCGAGGCCGGCAGCCGAAGCGCCCACCACGAGCACGCCGTCCGGAGCGTTCATTCGATCACCGAGATCGCGACCCCGGGGCAGACGCCGGCCACCTCGCGAACGATGTCGTGCTGCTCCGCGGCCGGGGTTTCGTCCAGCAGGACCACGATGCCGTCCTCGTCGCGCTGGTCGAACACGTCCGGCGCGAGCAGCACGCACGTGCCGGCACCGCAGCACTTGTCCTGGTCGACGGTTACCTTCATGATTCCTTCTTCTCTTCTGGTTTCGTGATCGGCGCCAGCCACATTCCGACGAGCGCGTCGATCAGTCCGGTCGCGGCGTCGTGCCAGCTGGACCGGGGAGTGGGAGTGCATTCGGCGAGGGAACGTTCGCGCTCGGCGACCATGTGCACCAGCAGCTGACGGGCCATGTCACCGCGCTCGGCCCGGACGTCGGCGGGCAGGTCGGGCAGACATCGGTGCAGCGATTCGACGATGCGGACCAGCGACGGCGAGGACTGCGATTCGGCGACCATGATCGGCCGGAACGCGGGGTCGGTCATCACCTGTGCGCCGAACCGGGCGAACCACGTCGGGTTGCCCACCGCTTCCAGGTGCTCGGCGATCGGGCGCACCAGGCAGGTGATCCAGTCGCGCACGTTCGTGCTGTCACCGATCTCGGCGACCATGCGCCGACGGATTTCCTCGATCGGTGCGGCGTGTTTGCGCGCGATGGCCCGCACGAGGTCGGCCTTGGTGCCGAAGTGGTAGCCGACGGCGGTGTTGTTGCCCTGCCCGGCGGCCTCGCCGACCTGCCGGTTGGAGACGGCGAAGACGCCGTGCTCGGCGAACAGCCGTTCCGCCGCGACCAGGATCAGCTCCCTGGTCGCCTGTGCCCGCTCGCCCCGCGCTGCTTTCCCCGCTGCGTCGCCGGTTGTGCTCATCGTCCTGTCACCACCGCACTGGCAGCTCTCGGAGTCCGCCCACGACGAGCCCTTCGACGCGGCGCAGATCGTCTTCGCCGACCGCGAGTGCGAGCGTGGGCAGCTTGCGCAGCAGCACGTCGAGCACGGCCTGCAGTTCGGTGCGCGCCAACGGTTGCCCGATGCACGCGTGGGCGCCGGCGCCGAAGGCCAGGTGCGGGTTCGGGCTGCGGGTCAGGTCCATCTCGGCGGCGTTGGCGAACGCGCGTTCGTCCCGGTTGGCCGCGGCCATGCTGCACACCGCGGTGGTGCCGGCCGGCAGGACCGTGCCGGCGAGTTCGACGTCCTCGTCGAAGTACCGCACCATGCCGAAGCCGGAGTTGGCGTCCATCCGCAACGCCTCTTCGACGGCGCTGCGGACCAGCGACCGGTCGGCGAGCAGTGACTCCCAGCGGCTCCGGTCGGTGAGCAGCATCGCGACCATCTTGGCGATCATGTTGGCCGTGGTCTCGTGCCCGGCGACCAGCAGGCCGATGCCGGTCGAGATGAGCACGATGTCGGACAACGGGTTGCCGTCCGCGTCGGTCTCCGCGATGAGCGCGCTGAGGATGTCCTCACCCGGCTCCGCGCGCTTCGCGGCGATGTGCGCGGCCATGTAGGCGCCGAACTCCATCTGTCCCGCCCGCATCTCCTCCTGGGAGTAGCGGGTCATGCTGAGCAGCATGTCCGACCAGTGGGCGAACCGGTCCCGGTCGGCGTCGGGGACGCCGAGCATGTCGCAGATCACCCAGACCGGCAGCGGGAATCCCAGGCTCGCCTTGAGGTCGGCCGGTCCGCCCCTGGCGACCATGTCGTCGATCAGCTGCTCGGCCATCGCCTCGATGCCGGGCCGCAGCGCGTTCATCCGCTTGGCGGTGAACCACTTGCCGATCATCCGCCGCCAGCGCAGGTGCTCCTCACCGTGCTGCGGCAGCACCGACGCCATCTCGCTGTTGAA
>Ga0070710_10000105_pt1 | contig 39048 bp, 13 predicted proteins | sample LARL52metaG_FD_65454 | JGI IMG/M metagenome (GOLD analysis project Ga0070710, IMG submission 65454) | Corn, switchgrass and miscanthus rhizosphere microbial communities from Kellogg Biological Station, Michigan, USA - LAR L5-2 metaG | ecosystem: Host-associated > Plants > Roots > Rhizosphere ...
CAGTACGCCACATAACGCCGAGGAGGACCTTGTGGTCGTCACCAGCATCGATCCCGTACTCGATGCTCAGCATCCAGTACCGCCGGGCGAATTCTTCGACCCACCGCCCAGCGCGGGCCAAGATTGGCAGACCGCGCCGCCGTGGTTCGGCGGTGCGGGCTGGATCATGCCGATGGGCGGTTTCCTGCTGCGTTCGGGAGAGCGGACGATCCTGGTCGACGCGGGACTGGGACCGAACATCGACATCGTCGAAACGCGCGGAAAGCTGTTCGACTCGCTCGCCGATCTTGGCGTCACACCCGAGCAGATCACCGATGTCGTGCTCACCCACCTGCACCTGGACCACGTCGGCTGGGTCGCACCTGCGGGTGAACCGATCTTCACTCACGCCCGGCACCACTGCCACCGCGCTGACTACGACTGGATGCGCGCCGATCCCGGCAGCAACCCGGCCACGGCCCAGGTGATCGATACCCTCCGTGCCGTTTCCGACCTTCTCGACTTGGCCGAGGGGGAGCGAACGGAGATCGCGGATTCGGTCGCGCTGCGGCTGTTCGCCGGTCATACGCCCGGCAACTGCGTCGGCGAGATCGAGACCGGCGAAGCACGAGTGTTGCTGCTGGGGGACACCGCGCATCACCCCGTACTCCTGGTCGAGGACGGGTGGACCGACCGCCTGGACGAAGACCGCGCCGCGGCGGCCAGGGCCCGCGACCGGCTCGCGCAGGAGATGGAACGCACCGGAGCCATCGGTCTTGGCGCCCACTTCCCGGGGACCCAGGGCGGCCGCATCATCCGCGACAAACAGGGCGCACGGCACTGGCAGCCGATCCCGAGCAACCGAATCCACACGAACTGAACGCACAGGAAAGGAATCGGCAGGTGAAAACTGTCCGACTGGGCAAGAGCGGCCTGGAGATGAGCGGCCTCATCCTGGGCATGATGACCTACGGTGATCCCGAGCAGGGCTACCCGTCGTGGACCGTCGGCCTCGATGAGGCCCGTCCGTTCGTCCGCCGCGCCTACGAGGCGGGTATCACGACCTTCGACACCTCCAACGCGTATTCCAGCGGGACGAGCGAAGAGATCCTTGGCACCCTGACCAGGGAGTTGGGTCCGCGCGAAGAGTTCCAGATCGCGACGAAGGTGTACGCGCATCAGCGCCCGTTTCGCAACGGCTCCGGCCTGAGCCGGGTCGCCATCATGCACGAGATCGACGCCTCGCTGCGCCGCCTCGGTACCGACTACGTCGACCTGTATCAAATCCATGCCTTCGATCCGAATACACCGATCGAAGAGACGATGGAAGCACTGCACGATGTGGTCAAGGCCGGCAAAGCCCGCTATATCGGCGCATGCAACCTCCTGGTGTGGCAGCTCGCGCTCATGCAGAACGCGGCCGACCGGCACGGGTGGACCAAGTTCGTGTCGAATCAGCTGCACTACAACTTGCTGGCGCGGGAGCTGGAACGCGAGGTCGCGCCTTATGCCGAAGCCACGGGAATGGGGATTCTGCCTTGGAGTCCGCTCGCGCGCGGACGGCTGACCCGGCCGTGGGGCTCGGAAGGGTCCGGGCGTGAAGCCGGCGACACACTGGCTCCACAGCTGTACACCCGTGACGAGGAATCGCACAAGCGGGTCGTGACCGCTGTGCAGGAAGTCGCCGAGGCTCGCGGGGTGCCGATGGCGCAGGTCGCGGTGTCCTGGGTGGCGAACAAGTCCCCGGTGGCCGCGCCGATTGTGGGTGCCACGAAGGAACACCACATCGACGACGCCGTCGCCGGTCTCGAACTCGAACTCACCACCGAGGAGATCACCAAGCTCGAAGCGGCGAACACCTTGGTCCGCAACGGAATCATCTGAGTCCTCCGCCGCTGCACCGCCGCGCCGCGCACCACAACACCGCGCTCCGCCGCGGCGATACGGAGCGTCGCGGCATCCGCCTGACTTGTGATCTCATCGCCGCGGCCGTCCTTCCCGGTCCGCGTGGTCGTGCCCGCCCGTGCGCTTCGACCACGCGGACCACAACGTGAACTCAGAATCCGGAGAGCCGCTTCATCACTGCCCGGTGCACGCGACTCGGAGTGCGGTTGAGCACGCCGATGACGATGTGGTTCTTGCGGGTGTCCACTTTCCAGTGGACGCGCGTTCGGTCGTCCACGGCGCGCAGGATGGTCTCGGCCACGTCGGACGCCGTGAGGTTGATGCCGATCGAGTCGACGATGTCGGCTTCCGCGGCCGCCATCATCGGGGTGTCGACGAAGTTGGGCATGATGTCGCAGACGTGGATGCCGTGGCGCTCCCACTCGATGTTCATCGCCTCGGTGAAGCCGCGGACGAAGAACTTGCTCGCCGAGTACGTCGCTTCGCTCGGCACGCCGTACTCCGCCGAGCGCGAGCACATGTTCACGACCTTCGCTGCGCGACCTGCGGCCAGATACGGGAAGGCTGCGTAGGTGCAGTTGACGACGCCGTGAACGTTGACTCGCAGCACCAGCTCGTGCTGCTCGAGCGTCAAGTCCTCGAACCTGTCGATGAAGGCGACACCGGCGTTGTTGAGCAGGACGTCGAACGCGCCGCCGTGGGCGCGGGCGAAGGCGGCGAGCACGTGGTTCACTTCGTCCTTGTCGGTGACGTCCATCCGCCCGTAGGTGTGCCTGTCGCCGAGTTCACCTTGCAGCGCCTTCAGGGCGGTTTCGTTGACATCCGTGGCACACACGATCCAGCCTTGACGGGCGAAGCACCGGGCGGCTTCCGCTCCGATTCCGGCGCCGGCGCCGGTGATGACGATGGTGCGGGACATGGCGCTTCCTCCGTGGCGGGTGGGTGTTGGGCGATCAGACGAAAACGCCGTCGAGGAAAGCGGTTTGCTCGCCGACGAAGGTCTCGAACAGTTCCCCGGTGTAGGGCTCGAAGTGCCCGGTTTCGTGGATGGTCAGTGTGACGTTCGGGTTGCGGCGGGCAGCCTTGATCGCCGCGAGTGGCGGGGTGGTGCGATCGCTGGAGCCGACCTGGACCAAGGCGGGAATCTCCAGCCGGCGCAACGCCTTCCTGGGCGAGTACAGACCGACCCGCAGCGCGAAACGGGCGGCGACGCGCTGGTCGAACGCCAGGCCCGGTGGCACCAGCGCCAGGTACCCCTGGGCCTCGGGCGCGGTCATGAGGGCGAGCGAACCAGGCGGTCCGGACGCAGGCACGTAGTGCGGAGACCTGTGCAGTAGCGCGCGGGCTGCGTCGAGCACGCCGTGCCCGGCCAGGCGGAGCGACTGCCGCGGTCCCAACGCGAGCGTGGAGGCGAGCCCGTCGACGTGGGGAACCTGCGCCATGACGGCCGCCGCCCGCAGCTTCGCCGCCACGGCGAGGACGTGGCCGCCGGACAGCGACGACCCCCACAACGCGATCCGTCCGGAGTCGACCTCGGGCAGGCTCCGAGTGAAGCGAACCGCCGCCGCCCAGTCCTCGTGCTGGCGTCGGATGTCCAGCAGTTGCCGCGGAGTGCCTGCACTGGCACCGAAGTGGCGGTAGTCGAACACGACCACGTGGTAGCCGGCCATGGCGAAGCGCTCGGCGTAGGCGTCCAAGCGCATCTCCTTGACCCCGGCCAGACCGTGGGCCATGACGACGCACGGCGCGGGCTCGTCTCGGTCGGTGCGGTAGAGCCAGCCCGCGCAGCGCTCACTTCCTGAGGTGAAGGTGATGTCCCGGCGTGCGGGTGTGCGGGCGTCGCTGGAGGCCATCGATTCGCTCCTCGGCACTGAGGCGGTACGCCGAAAACGGTGCCGGGAGCAGGCCGCCTGTGTCTTGACTTCCTACGACAAAAACTTGACTTCAGACGACAGCGGATCGGTCCTGCCCTCGGGTGCGCACCGCCCGCGGACTCTCTCCGAACCAGCGGCGGCACGAGCGGCTCAGGCAGCTCTGCTCGGAGTAACCGAGCAGAGCGGCGATGTGGCCGAGCGGAAGGTCCGACTCCAGCAGGTACCGCTCCGCACGCTCGCGACGCACCTCGTCCACCAGCTGTTCGAAGGTCGTCCGGTGGCCGCCCAGCCGACGTTGCAACGTCCGCGGGTGAAGTCCCAGGTGAGCCGCGATCGTTTCGATCCCCGTGCCGCCGGTGGGCAGGCTGCGCGTCACGAGGTGCCGGACCTGGGTCAGCAGGCGGCCGGCGGGATCGGTTGGCGCGGCGTCGAGGTAGTGCTGGACGAGAACGGCGAGCTGCGCATCGTCGGCGAGGTGCCGGGCGAGCTCGGACGCGTGGAAGTCGAAGCCGCAGAAGTCCTGGTTGGCCTTCAGGCGACAACCGAAGAACTCGATGTAGCGGGCCGCCGTGGAGATGGCGGTGTGGGGGAGCGACACCGCGACCGGCCGGAACTGATCGCCGATGAGCATCCGGAGCACGCGGAGGGCGACACCGAGGGCGAGCTCGTTCGTCTGCGCCCGCCGTACGGGCGAGGACGCCAGGATGGTGAACCGGAACCGCACCGTCCTGGCGTCCAGCTCGTCGAAGTCGATCCGCAGAGCCGGGCTGTACACCGCGAGATACCGGGCGAATCCCCGCAGTGCCTCCCCGACCGTGGCGGCATGACGCGCGATCAGAGCGACCGGCCCGAGGATCTCGACACCTTGACGTTCCGACAGCCGCAGCCCGAAATCCGGGCACGCCAGTTCAGCCGCCGCTGTCTCGATGGCTCGCACCACTGATGGGAACGGGAGGAACGCCTCCGAATCCGCGATCAGCGCCGGATTCAGGCGCAATCGCCGCAGCGCTGCCGAGCTGTCACCCCCGAGCTCGTCAACGAGCTCGGGGAAGCCCTGCAGCGCGCTGGCCCGGATGAGGTCCATGACTCGCAGTATCGCTGGTCGCAGCTTCAGCGGAGCGGCGGCGGCGCGAAGACGTGGTCCTGCCGGAGCCGGCGCGACCGCTCGCCAACGGACTCGTGCTGCAAGTCGTTCCCTATCTCATCGCGCTGTACGGGCGGAGCAAGTGATGCGGCACGCCAGGTCTAATCGGAAGGGCTCGAGTGGTTCCGGTAGCGAGGTTCGGGATGTTCGTGCACTGGGGCCTCTACTCCCTGCACGGGGAGGCGGAGTGGGACTGGTTCGAGTCCAGGACGCCCTTCGCGGACTACGCCCAGCTCGCCGATCGGTTCAACCCCGAGAAGTTCAACGCCGACGAGTGGGTGGACATCGCCGCCGCCGTGGGCCGGCGGTACATCATCGTCACCACGACGGCTGCTCGATGTACGACACAAGCTGTCGAACTTCAGAATCACGAACTCGCCGTACGGCCGCGATCCGCTTGCTGACCTCGCCGAGGCATGTTCGAAGCGGGACATCAAGCTCGGGTTCTACGGGTCGCTGATCGACTGGCACCGCCCGGCGTTCTGGCACCGGCAGAACTCAGGTCTCGTCTGGGAGGACTACGTCGGCTTCCTCAACGGCACGGCAACGGGTGTGGACGCCACGGTCGTGCCCGGCGCCACCGATGTCGTCATCGGTGGCGGCGCGAACTCAACGGCCGTGGCGTGGTGTGCCCGTCTGGTGCGGATCGCGAGGGGAACGCGCATAGGACGGGGGAGCGGTGCACCGTCCGAACGGTGGCGATGATTCTGGAGAACCCGCGCTATACCGGCCGGCAGGTGTGGAACCGAAGCAGCACAACCGGTCACGGGGTCAAGCCGTGTCGGTGGCCTCGCTGTTTTCGTTGTATTTTCCTGCCGGTGGAGTTCCGTTGAGGTGGGCTCAATCCACGAATTTCGCGTAAGGGTGGTTTGTGTCCCTGTGTGGCGCGGTAGGGGCGTTTGAGGGGGCAGGTAGGGGTTTTTCGGTCTGGTGTATTCGGAATAGATTTCCGGCATCGTGCTTTCGTGTTCGGCGCGGTTGTGATTTCGCTGAATTCGCAGGAGATTGTCGTGTGCGAGTTCTGGCCAGGCTCGGTGAGGTGACGTGGTGACGAACGAGGAAAAGCTCCTTGCTTACCTCAGGCGGGCAACGGCCGATCTGCAGGAGACCCGTTCGCGACTGCGCGACGCCGAACACCGCGCCCACGAGCCGGTCGCGATCGTCGGCATGAGCTGCCGGTTTCCGGGCGGCGTCACAACTCCCGGCCAGCTGTGGGAACTGGTAGCCGGGGGTCGTGACGTCATCGGCGGCTTCCCTGCCGATCGCGGCTGGGACCTCGAGCACCTGCGCGGCGCCAGTGACACCCAGTCCGGCGGCTTCCTCCACGACGCCGCCGGGTTCGAGCCGTCCTTCTTCGGCATCAGCCCCAGGGAAGCGGTCGCGATGGACCCGCAGCAGCGGTTGCTCCTGGAGACCTCGTGGGAGGCGATCGAGTCGGCCAGGATCGACCCGACGTCGCTGCGCGGCACCAGCACCGGTGTGTTCGCCGGGGTGATCTACCACGACTACGCGGCTCGTCTGCGCCGGGTGCCCGACGACGTTGCGGGCTACGTCGGCAACGGCAGCGACGGCGCTGTCGCCACCGGGCGGGTCTCCTACGTCCTCGGTCTGGAGGGGCCCGCGATCAGCGTGGACACCGCCTGTTCCTCCTCGCTGATCGCGATGCACTGGGCGGTTCAGTCACTGCGCCGCGGCGAGTGCTCGATGGCGCTGGCCGGCGGAGTCACGGTGATGGCCGCACCGAACAGCTTCGTCGAACTCAGTCGCCAGGGCGCGCTGTCACCGGACGGGCGGTGCAAGGCGTTCGGCGCGTCGGCCGACGGCACCGGTTGGGCGGAGGGCGTCGGAATGCTGCTGCTGGAACGGTTGTCCGACGCTCAGCGCAACGGGCACCGGGTGCTGGCGGTGATCCGCGGCAGCGCCAGCAACCAGGACGGCACCAGCAGCGGGCTCACCGCGCCCAACGGCCCCGCCCAGCAGCGGGTGATCCGGCAGGCGCTGGCCGACGCGGGACTGACCGCGGCCGACGTCGACGTGGTCGAGGCACACGGCACGGGCACCGCGCTGGGCGATCCGATCGAGGCACAGGCGCTGCTGGCCACCTACGGCGCGGAGCGCGATGGCCGGGAGCCGCTGTGGCTGGGTTCGGTCAAGTCCAACATCGGCCACACCCAGGCGGCGGCCGGGGTGGCCGGTGTGATCAAGATGGTGCTGGCGATGCGGGCCGGTCTGCTGCCCGCGACACTGCACGCTGATCCGCCGTCATCGCACGTCGACTGGGCTCTCGGCGGCGTGCGGCTGCTCACCGGGCAGCGGCCGTGGCCGCAGACCGGTGCACCGCGCCGGGCCGCGGTCTCCTCGTTCGGGATCAGCGGTACCAACGCCCACCTGATCCTCGAACAGGCACCGGTCGCGGAGACGGAGCCGGCCGCGCGGCCGGCGGTCACCGCCGTTCCGTGGGTGCTGTCGGCCAGGTCCGCGCCCGCACTGGCGGCACAGGCCGCGGTGCTCGCCGAGCATGTCGGCGACCAGCCGCCGCAGGACGTGGGTTATTCGCTGGCCGCCACCAGGGCGGAGCTGGAGCACCGCGCCGTCGTGGTCGGCTCCGGACAGGACGAACTGTTCGCCGGCCTCGATGCCCTTGCCGGGGACGGGGTGGCGCGCAACCTGGTGCGAGGTGTCGCCGGCGGCGACCGGCGGGTGGTGTTCGTGTTTCCCGGGCAGGGCTCGCAGTGGCAGGGGATGGCGGTGGCACTGCTGGCCGAGTCCCCGGTGTTCGCCGAGTGGCTGACCCGATGTGCCGACGCGCTGGCGCCCTACGTCGACTGGAAGCTCGACGACGTGCTGCACGGCGTGCCCGGTGCGCCCGGACTCGATCGGGTCGACGTGGTGCAGCCGGTGCTCTGGGCCGTCATGGTCGCCCTGGCCGAGCTGTGGCGTTCGTACGGCGTCGAGCCCGAGGCCGTGGTCGGGCACTCGCAGGGTGAGATCGCCGCGGCGTGCGTCGCCGGGGCGATCACCCTGGCCGACGGCGCCCGGATCGTCGCCCTGCGCAGCCAGGCGGTGCGCCGGACGCTGGCCGGCAACGGCGGCATGATGGTCGTCCCGTTGCCCGCCGATCAGGTCCGGGAGTTGCTGCTGCCGTTAGACGGAGAGATCTCGGTGGCAGCGCTGAACGGCCCCGCGACGGTGGTGGTCTCCGGTGGGACGGCGGCTCTGGAACGGTTTGCCGCACAGCTCCGGGCGGACCACGTGGCCGCGCGGATGGTCAACGTCGACTACGCCGCGCACTCCGCGCAGGTCGAGTCGATGCGGGAGGAGATCCTCAGCGACCTGGCTGCGGTGCGCCCTGGGACCGGCCAGGTGCCGTTTCACTCGACGGTGACCGGCCAGCGGGTCGACGGCACGGGCCTGGACGCCGAGTACTGGTATGCGAACCTGCGGCAGCCGGTGTGTTTCTCGGCCGCGGTGCGGGACCTGATAGCGCAGGGCCACGAGGCGTTCGTCGAGATGAGCCCGCACGCGGTGCTGACCGTGCCGATCGAGGAGATCGTCGAGCAGGTCGGCGGCACCGCCATCGCCGTGGGGTCGCTGCGCCGCGACCACGGCGGGCTCGACCGTCTGCACCTGTCCATGGCGCAGGCCTATGTGCAGGGCGTCCGGGTGGACTGGGCGACGTGGCTGGCCGGGTCCGGCGCGACAACCGTGGATCTGCCGACGTATCCGTTCCAGCGTGAGCGGTTCTGGTTGGACGCGACCGACGACGTGGCCGATGTGAGTGCCGCCGGAGTGCAGTCCGCCGAGCATCCGCTGCTCGGCGCGGTCCTCGGGCTCGCCGGCTCCGGTGGCGCGGTCTTCACCGGCCGGATGTCGCTGACCACGCACCCATGGCTCGCCGACCACGTTGTCGGCGGCGCGGTGCTGTTGCCCGGCACGGCGTTCGTGGAACTGGCGCTGCGGGCCGGAGCCGAGTTCGGCTGTCCGGCGGTGGCGGAACTGACGGTGACGACGCCGCTGGTCCTACCGCAGCACGCCGCCGTCGCGGTGCAGGTGTCGGTCGGCGCGGCGGACGGGACGGGGCGCAGGCCGGTGTCCGTGCACTCCCGCCCGGCCGGCAGTGAGGTCGACGCGCCTTGGACCGGTCACGCGGCCGGCTTCGTCACCCCCGCGGCGGCAGCGCCAGAAGGTGATCTCGAGACCTGGCCGCCGGCGGATGCACGACCTGTGGACGTCGGTGACCTGTACGACCGCCTGGCCGCGCGGGGGTACGGCTACGGCTCGGCCTTCCAGGGCGTGCGTGCGGCGTGGCGGCGCGGGGACGAGGTCTTCGCCGAGGTCGTGCTGCCCGCCGCAGCCGGTGAACCGGGCACCTTCGTCGTCCACCCGGCGCTGCTCGATGCCGCCCTGCACGCGGAACTCCTGCGGGAGGGCACCGACACCGCGACCCGCCTGCCGTTCATCTGGCGCGACGTGGTCTGCCACGCCGTGGGGGCCGCCGAGGTCCGCGTCCGGGTGACCGCGGCCGGGCCGGACTCGATGTCGGTGTGGATCGCGGACTCCTCGGGCGCACCGGTGTTGTCGGTGGGCTCGCTGGTGTCGCTGCCGGTCGACCAGGAGCAGCTGGGCGCGGCCAATGTCCCGCTCTACCGGACGGATCTCGTTGAGACGACGGTGGACTCACCCGCCCGTGCGGTCCAGGGCGTGGCGCTCGGACCGGACACCGGCATCGACCTGCCGTGCTACCCGAGCTTGGACGCGGTGGCCGATTCCGGCGCCGACCTGATCTTCGCGGCCTGTCCGGGCGGTGGCGACGCCGCCGCGGCTCGCCGTGCCACGCACCGTTCACTCGAACTGGTCCAGGGCTGGCTCGCCGACGGCCGGTTCCCGCACGCGCGGCTCGTCCTGGTCGGCGCGGGGGCGGATCCAGCCGTGGCGGCGGCCTTCGGCCTGGTCCGCTCCGCCCAGTCCGAGCACCCCAGGCGGTTCGTCGTCCTGGACGTGGACGGCGGCCCCCTGCCGGTGGCGGAAGTGCTTGCCGCCGCGATGGCGGACGAGCCCACCATCTGCGTGCGGGACGGCTCGGTGCGGGTGCCGCGCATCGTCAGGGCGGCACCGGACGAGGCCCTGGCGGTGTCACCGGGAACCAGTCACTGGCGGTTGGACGCCCCCGTCCCAGGCGATCTGGACGAGCTGGCCCTGGTGCCGCATCCCGCGGCGGGCGCCGCGCTGGAGCCGCACCAGGTACGACTGTCGATCCGGGCGGCCGGGCTGAACTTCCACGACGTCGTCGTGGCGCTCGGTGTCGTGGCCGACCACGAGGTGCCCATCGGCGGTGAGGCGGCCGGCGTGGTGCTGGAGGTCGGCTCCGCGGTGACCGGTCTGGTGCCCGGCGACCGGGTGATGGGACTGCTGGACGGCGCGTTCGGGCCGTTCGGGGTGACTGATCACCGCCTGCTGGCGCGGATTCCCCACGGCTGGTCGCTGCCGACAGCCGCCTCTGTTCCCGGTGTGTTCCTGACCGCGTACGACGGGTTGGTGCGGCTGGCCGGGTTGCGGGCCGGTGAGGCGGTGTTGATCCACGCCGCGGCAGGCGGGGTCGGGATGGCGGCCGTGCAGCTGGCCCGGCACCTGGGGGCGGAGGTGTTCGCCACCGCGAGCCCGGCGAAGTGGGACGTGTTGCGCGGGCTGGGGTTGGACGACGACCACATCGCCTCGTCGCGGGACCTGGAGTTCGCCGAGAAGTTCCGCGGGCGCGCCATCAAGGTCGTGCTCAACTCCCTGGCGAACGAGTTCGCGGACGCGTCACTGGCGTTGTTGCCGGCGGGCGGCCGGTTCGTCGAGCTGGGCAAGACGGACCTCCGTGACCCTGCCGACCACCCGGATCTCCACTACACGCCGTTCGACCTGTTCGAGACCGAGCCCGAGCAGGTCCGCCAGATGTTCGCCGAGCTGGTGCCGCTGTTCGAGGCCGGTGTGCTGCGACCGTTGCCGGTGCGCGCTTGGGATGTGCGGCGCGCGCGTGAGGCGTTCCGGTTCATGGCCGCGGCCCGGCATGTGGGCAAGATCGTGCTCACGATGCCGCCCGCCCTCGATCCGGACGGGACCGTGCTGATCACCGGTGGCACCGGCACGCTCGGCCGCCTGACTGCGCGTCATCTCGTTGTCGCGCACGGAGTTCGGCACCTGGTGCTGGCGAGCCGCGGCGGCGGTGGCGCGGACGTCGTCGCCGAACTGGCCGAGCTCGGCGCGTTCGTGACGGTGGTCGGCTGTGACGTGTCCGATCGCAGGGCACTGGCCGAGCTGCTCGCCGGTATCCCCGCGGAGCACCCGCTGACCGGAATCGTGCACGCCGCCGGAGCGCTGGACGACCGCCTCGTCGAGTCGTTGACGACGGACCAGCTCGACCTGGTACTCCGGCCGAAGGTCGACGCCGCCTGGCATCTGCACGAGCTGACCAGGGACCTCGACCTGGCGATGTTCGTGACGTACTCGTCGGCCGCGGGCGTGCTCGGCAGCGCGGGACAGGGCAACTACGCCGCCGCGAACGCGTTCCTCGACGCTCTGGCCGCGTACCGGCGGGAGAACGGACTCGTGTCGTCCTCGATCGCCTGGGGCTTCTGGGCACAACGCAGCGCCATGAGCGGCCATCTGTCCGATGTCGACGTGGACCGGATGGCTCGTTCCGGACTGCCATCGCTGACCGCCGACCAGGGCATGGCGCTGTTCGACGTGGCGCTGACCGCCACGGATCCGCTGCTCGTGGCGGTGCCGTTCGACCTGGCCGCCCTGCGTGCACAGAGCGAACATCTGCCCGCAGTGCTGCGCGGTCTCGCCCGTACCCCGATCCGGCGGGCAGTGGCCGCCGCTTCGGTTGCGAACACCGGGACCAGCCTGCGGCAGCGGCTCGCCGGCCGGTCGCCGGCCGAGCAGCGTGGCGTGCTCCTGACGCTGGTCCGCGCCCACGCGGCCGCGATCCTCGGTCACGCCACCGCCGACGCGTTCGATCCGGACCGGGCCTTCCGCGAGCTGGGCTTCGACTCGCTGACCGCGGTCGAACTGCGCAACCGGCTGGCGGTCGTCACCGATCTGCGGCTACCGGCGACGCTGGTGTTCAACCACTCGAACGCGGCGGCCCTGGCCGAACACCTGCTCACCGAACTGAGCCCGCCGTCCGCCGATCCGACCGCGTCCGCGCTGACCGAGATCGACCGGCTCGACTCGGCTCTCGCCGAGCTGACCGGACAAGGCGGTGACCAGCTTCGGATCGCAACCCGGCTGCAGGCCCTGCTGCGGCGGTGGGACGGCACGTCCTGGACCGCGGACGACGTGACGGACCTGGCGACGGCCACCGACGAGGAGATCTTCGCCGCCCTCGACGACGAACTGGGCATCGCCTGATGCTCGTGACCACTGCCTCGCAGCCGGAGTGAGCCGATCGTGACGAACGAAGACAAGCTGCGCGAGTACCTCAAGCGGGCCACCGCCGACCTGCGGCAGGCCAACCGGCGTGTCCACGACCTGACCGAGCGCGCCCGCGAACCGATCGCCGTGGTGGCGATGGCCTGCCGTTTTCCCGGCGGTGTGCGCACCCCTGAGCGGCTGTGGCGGCTCGTGCTGGACGGGGCGGAGACACGGTCGGAGTTTCCGGTCGACCGTGGCTGGGACGCGGAGTTGCACGATCCCGAGCCCGGCGTGCCGGGCAAGGTCTCCACCCGGTTCGGCGGTTTCCTGGACGACGTCGCCGACTTCGACCCCGAGTTCTTCGGGATGAGCCCGCGCGAGGCGCTCGCGGCGGATCCGCAACAACGGCTGGTGCTGACGACCTCCTGGGAGCTGTTCGAACGGGCCGGCATCGACCCCGCGACGCTGCGGGGCAGCCGCACCGGTGTGTTCATCGGCGCGGCCACGAGCGGATACGGCACCGGCCCCGGGACTGCCCCCAGCGAGGTGGAGGGGTACCTGGTGACCGGCAACTCCTCGGCGGTGACGTCCGGCCGCGTCTCCTACGTCTTCGGCTTCGAGGGCCCGGCGGTGACGCTCGACACCGCGTGCTCGTCCTCCCTGGTCGCCCTGCACCTGGCCGTGCAGGCGCTGCGCCGGGGGGAGTGCGCGATGGCCGTGGCTGGCGGTGTCACCGTCATGGCCGACCCCGAGGTGCTGGTGGACTTCTCGCGGCAGCGCGGGCTGTCGGCCGACGGGCGGTGCCGGGCGTATTCGGACGCGGCGGACGGAACCGGTTTCGCCGAGGGCGCGGGCGTGCTGCTGCTGGAACGGCTGTCGGACGCCCGGCGCCACGGCCACCCGGTGCTGGCGGTGGTGCGCGGCACGGCGGTCAACTCCGACGGCGCCTCCAACGGCCTCACCGCGCCGAGCGGCCCGGCCCAGGAACGGGTGATCCGCCGGGCACTGGACGACGCCCGGCTGACACCGTCCGATGTGGACTTCGTCGAGGGGCACGGCACCGGTACGAGGCTGGGTGATCCGATCGAGGCGCAGGCGTTGCTGGCCACCTACGGCCAGGCCCGCCAGAAGCCCTTGTCGCTGGGCTCGGTGAAGTCGAACATCGGCCACACCCAGGCCACCGCCGGGGTCGCCGGGCTGATCAAGACGGTTCAGGCGCTGCGGCACGGCGTGGTGCCCCGCACGCTGCACGTGGACACCCCGTCGTCCCAGGTGGACTGGACGGCTGGCGCCGTCGTGCCGGCGGCCGAACAGGTGCCGTGGCCGAGGACGGACCATCCGCGGCGCGCCGGTGTCTCCTCCTTCGGCATCAGCGGGACGAACGCGCACGTGATCCTGGAACAGGCGCCCGAGACCGAGCCGGCGACGGAAGTGCCGCAGCCCCTTGCCACGTACCCGTGGCTGCTCAGCGGACGGACCGAGGCGGCGCTGCGGGACCAGGCGGCGAACCTGGCGGCACGGGTGGCCGATGATCCCGATCTGTCGCTGCTCGACGTCGCCTTCTCGCTGGCGACGACCAGGACGGCCTTCGCTCGCCGGGCGGTCGTCGTCGGATCGGACCGGGAGGAACTGCTCGGGGGGCTGACCGCATTGGCTGGCGGCTCGGCGTCGCCGGGGGTGGTGCGCGACGCCGTGGCCGAGGGCAAGGTGGCGTTCCTGTTCACCGGCCAGGGAAGCCAGCGCGTGGGCATGGGAAGGGCTCTCCACGAGACGTATCCGGTCTACGCCGCGAAGTTCGACGAGGTGCTCGCCCTGTTCGACCCGCCGCTGCGGGAGGCCGTCCTCGGCGCCGATCAGGCGGTGCTGGACCGGACCGCGACCGCCCAGGCGGCCCTGTTCGCGGTCGAGGTCTCGTTGTTCGCGCTGCTGGAGTCGTGGGGCGTCCGGCCCGACTACCTCGTGGGGCACTCGATCGGGGAGATCGCCGCCGCGCAGGTGGCCGGGGTGTTCTCGCTGGCGGACGCGTGCCGGCTGGTGGCCGCTCGCGGCCGGTTGATGCAGGCGCTGCCCGAGGGCGGTGCGATGCTCGCCGTGCGGGCCACCGAGAGCGAGGTGGTGGCCTGCTTGCCGGACGGCGTCTCGATCGCGGCGGTGAACGCGCCAGACGGCGTCGTGGTGTCCGGAGAGGAGTCCGGGGTGCTGGCCTTGCGCGAGCACTTCGCCGGGCTGGGCCGTGACACCCGCCGGCTGCGAGTGTCGCACGCGTTCCACTCGTCGCTGATGGAACCGATGCTCGCGGAGTTCCGCACGGTCGCCGAGTCGTTGACGTACGCGCGACCCCGCATCCCGATCGTGTCCACGGTCGCCGGCGCGGACGACTTGGCCGGCGCCGACCACTGGGTGCGGCAGGTCCGGGAAACCGTCCGGTTCGCCGATGCCGTGGCCACGCTGGAGTCGCGGGCGGTCAGCACGTTCCTGGAACTGGGACCGGACGCGGTGCTGTCCGCACTGGGGCCGGACTGCGTCAACAGCGAGCGTCACCGGTTCGTGCCCCTGCTGCGGCGCGACCGGGACGAGATCGGCACGGTGGTGTCGGCGTTGGCGACGGTCCACGCCCGTGGCGTTCCGGTGGACTGGCCGGGTTTCTACGCCGGTACCGGTGCGCGCCGGGTCGACCTGCCCACCTACGCCTTCCAGAACACCCGGTACTGGCTCGACCGGTCGCGGCCGGGCGACCCCGCCGCAGTGGGGCTGACGGCACTCGACCACCCGCTGCTGGGCGCCGCCGTGGAACTGCCCGCGTCGGGCGGTTACCTGTTCACGACCACGTTCTCCACGCGGACGGCGACCTGGCTGGCCGATCACGCGGTGGTGGGCACCGTCCTGTTCCCCGCGACGGGATTCGTCGAGTTGGTCGCCACCGCCGGAGAACGGGTGGACTGCCCGGCCGTCGCCGACCTGACGATCGAGGCTCCACTGGTCGTTCCCGAGCAGGGAGGTGTCCGGGTCCAGGTCGCCGTCGGCGGGCCGGACGAGACCGGGTCGCGGGACGTGGCGGTGTACTCCACCCGTCAGAGCGGTGAGGATGCCTGGATCCGGCACGCGACGGGCACTCTGAGCACGGCGGCCGGCTCCACCGGCTCCTTCGACTTCACCGCTTGGCCGCCGCCTGGCGCCGGGCAGGTCGATCTGGACGCCGACGAATTCTACGCCGATCTGGCGGAGCAGGGCTACGCCTACGGTCCGGCGTTCCGGGGGTTGCGGGCGGTGTGGCGGCGCGGCGACGAGGTGTACGCCGAGGTCGTCCTGCCGGACGGGCAGCGGGAGGAGGCGTCGCGGTTCGGCCTGCATCCGGCCCTGCTCGACGCCGCCCTGCACGCCGCCGGATTCGTCGCCACGGCTGACACATCGCGCACGATGCTGCCGTTCGCGTGGAACGAGGCGGTGCTGCACGCCGCAGGGGCGTCCGCACTGCGCGTACGCGTGGCGCCGGCCGGACCGGACGTGGTGTCGGTGCAGGCCGCCGACGAGACCGGACAACCGGTGCTGACGACGCGGTCGCTCGCGTTCCGCGAACTGAGTGCGCAGCGATCGGGCCCGGCGGCCGACGCGTTGTTCCGGGTGGAGTGGACCGAACTGTCCGGGCCGGTACCAGCGGATGCACCGGCGTCGTCCTGGGCGTTGGCCGTCACTGCGGCTGATCTCACCGGACCAGTCGCCGAGGTCCTGCTCGTGCCGGCCGACGGCCACGACGACGCGCTCGACCGCACCTGCCGGGTACTGGACCTCCTCCGGGCTTGGCTGGCCGACGAGCGGTGGGCGGACTCGCGGATGGTCGTCGTCACCAGGGGCGCGATGCCGGTCGGGGGTGAGGCGGAGGTGACCGACCCGCCGGGGGCGGCGGTGTGGGGACTCGTGCGCGCCGCGCAGGAGGAGAACCCCGGCCGGATCATCCTCGTCGACACGGACGACAACGCCAATGCCGTCGTCACCGCTGCCCTGGCGGCAGGGGAACCGCAACTCGCCTTGCGCGGCACGACCGTCCACGTCCCGCGTCTGGTGCGCGCCGCACCCGCGGATCCCGTGCCGGAGCGTGCGGCCTGGAATCCGGACGGCTCCGTTCTGGTCACCGGTGGTACCGGTGCGCTGGGTGCATTGCTGGCCCGCCACCTGGTCGAGCGGCACGGCGTGCGGCACCTGGTGCTGGCGAGCCGGCGCGGCCTCGACGCGACCGGCGCACGGGAGCTGGTGGGCGACTTGACGGCGCTCGGCGCGGCCACCGTGCGGGTGGCCGCCTGCGACGTCGCCGACCACGAGGCGGTGGCGGTCCTGCTGGACTCCGTACCTGACGAGCACCCGCTGACCGCCGTCCTGCACACCGCGGGCGTTCTGGCAGACGGCGTGATCGGCACCCTCGACCGCAAGCACCTGGCCCACGTCTTCGCACCGAAGGTCGACGCCGTGCGCCACCTGGACGAGCTGACCAGGCAACGGGCTCCGCGGTTGGCCGAGTTCGCGGTGTTCTCCTCGGCCGCCGGGCTGTTCGGCTCGGCCGGCCAGGGCAACTACGCGGCCGCCAACGCCTGGCTGGACGCGGCGATGGCCCAGCGCCGGGCGGCCGGCCTGCCGGCCCGGTCGCTGGCCTGGGGACCCTGGGAGCAGAGCACCGGAATGACCACCGGCGCACAGGCGGCGGCACGCCTGCGCGGCGACCGGCGCAGCGGCATCGCACCGCTCACCCCGCAGGAGGGCACGGCTCTCCTCGACGCGGCCCTGACGGGCGACGACACGCTGCTGGTGCCGGTCAAGCTGGATCTCGGGGCCGTCCGCGCCAACGCGGCCGCGGGCACCGGCGTACCGCCACTGCTGCGCCGGCTGGTGCGAGCGGAACGGCGGTTGGCGCGGGCCGACGCGGGCGACGGTCTGCCGCGCCGGCTCGCCGGGCTGGGCCGCGAGCGGCAGCAGGCCCTGCTGCTGGATGTCGTCCGAGGTGAGGCGGCCCGCGTGCTCGGCCACACCGGAGCGGACGGCATCGGCGCCGAAACGGCGTTCAAAGACGCCGGATTCGACTCCCTCACCGCCGTGGAGCTGCGCAACCAGCTCCGGGGCACGACCGGTGTCGCACTCTCCGCCACCGCGGTCTTCGACCACCCCACGCCGCTCGCCCTCGCCCGGCATCTGCACGGCGCACTCGTCGTGGACAGCGACGGCCACAGGCCGCTGGCCGAGGTGGACGAGGAACGGCTGCGCCATGCCTTGCTCGCCGTCCCGCTGGAACGGTTCCGCGCGGCAGGGCTGCTGGACGCACTGGTCGAACTGGCCGCTCTCGAACCCGGTGCGTCCGCGCCCGGCGAACCGGGCACCACGCGAGGGGCGCTGGCCGACCTGGACGTCGACGACCTCGTACAACTCGCGCTCGGCGACCAGGACTCCTTCGCCGGCTGACGCGGCACACCGATCTTGATTGGGGCAGGGAAAGTGAGTGCTTCCTACGAGAAGCTCGTCGAGGCGCTGCGGACCTCGCTGGCGGAGGTCGGCACGCTGAAGGAGCGGAACCAGCAGCTCCTCAGCGCCTCCCGTGAGCCGATCGCGATCGTGGGCATGGCGTGCCGCCTGCCCGGCGGCGTCGACACCCCCGAGGAACTCTGGCGTCTCCTCGCCGAGGGCCGTGAGGGAGTGACGGGTTTCCCGGACGACCGCGGCTGGGACCTGGATCGCCTGCTGGACCCCGATCCGGAGAAGACCGGTACGTCCTACGTCGACCGGGGCGGGTTCCTCCGTGGCGCCGATCTGTTCGACGCCGGGTTCTTCGGGATCTCGCCGCGCGAGGCGCTGGCGATGGACCCGCAGCAGCGGCTGCTGCTGGAGACGTCCTGGGAGGCGCTGGAGCACGCCGGTGTCGACCCGGCGACCCTCAGGGGAACCGACGTCGGTGTCTTCACCGGCATCATGAGCGTCGACTACTTCGCCGCCACCAGCGTCCCGCCCGAGTTGGAGGGCTTCACCAGCACCGGCACCGCGGCCAGCGTCGCCTCCGGCCGCGTCTCCTACTTCTTCGGCTTCGAGGGCCCGGCGGTGACGCTCGACACCGCGTGCTCGTCCTCCCTGGTCGCCCTGCACCTGGCCGTGCAGGCGCTGCGCCGCGGGGAGTGCACGACGGCCCTGGTGGGTGGCGCCACGGTGATGGCCACGCCGGACGTCTTCGTCGACTTCTCCCGGCAGCGGGGCCTCGCCGCGGACGGCCGCTGCAAGGCCTACTCGTCGACCGCGGACGGCACCGGCTGGGCCGAGGGCGCGGGGGTCGTCGTCCTGGAACGGCTGTCCGAGGCACAGCGCAAGGGCCACCGGGTGCTTGCCGTCGTGCGCGGCACGGCGGTCAACTCCGACGGCGCGTCCAACGGCCTCACCGCGCCCAACGGGCCTTCGCAGCAGCGGGTGATCCGCAAGGCCCTCGCGAACGCGGGGCTGACCCCGGCGGACGTGGACGTGGTGGAGGGCCACGGCACGGGTACGGTGCTCGGCGACCCGATCGAGGCACAGGCCCTGCTCGCCACGTACGGCCAGAACCGCGAGGAACCTCTGCTGCTCGGCTCCCTGAAGTCGAACATCGGTCACACCCAGGCCGCCGCCGGGGTCGCCGGCGTGATCAAGATGGTCCAGGCGCTGCGGTACGGCCTGCTCCCGGCCAGCCTGCACATCGAGGAACCGTCACCCCGCGTCGACTGGAACGCGGGCGCCGTGCGGTTGCTCACCGAGGCTCGCCCGTGGCCGCGGCGCGCGGACCGGCCGCGCCGTGCCGGCGTCTCCTCCTTCGGCATCAGCGGGACGAACGCGCACGTGATCCTGGAAGAGGCGCCGGACGTCGCCGAGCCTGTTGCCGAGGACCTGGTGCTCGGTGTGGTGCCGTGGGTGTTGTCCAGCCAGGGTGCGGCCGGTCTGCGGGCGCAGGTGGAACGGCTGCGTGCCCACGTCGGGCAGTGGCCGGACCTCGATCCGGTGGCCGTGGGGCGGTCGCTGGCCAGGACGCGGGCGGCGCTGGAGCGGCGGGCCGTGGTGGTCGGACGGGACCGGCAGGAACTGCTCGACGGGCTCGCCGCCGTGGCCTCCGGCGCACCGGGGGTCATCGAGGACACAGCGGCGGGAGCCGGGGCCGGGGTGGTGTTCGTCTTTCCGGGGCAGGGATCGCAGTGGCCCGGGATGGCTGCCGGGCTGCTGGAGTCCTCGCCGGTCTTCGCCGCCCGGATCGCCGCGTGCGAACAGGCACTCGCCCCGTGGGTGGACTGGTCGCTGACCTCCGTCCTGCGCCAGGGCGCCGACGTCGACCCGAGCCTGTGGGCCCAGGTGGACGTGGTGCAGCCGGTGCTGTGGGCGGTGATGGTCTCGCTGGCCGCGGTGTGGCGGTCGTACGGTGTCGAGCCGGCCGCTGTCGTCGGTCACTCGCAGGGTGAGATAGCGGCCGCCGTGGTGGCGGGGTCGTTGTCGCTGGAGGACGCGGCTCGGGTCGTCATGCTGCGCAGCCGTCTCGCCGGCCGTGAGCTGTCCGGTCTGGGCGGCATGACCACGCTCGCCGCGACCCTGGAGCAGGTGACCGAACTGCTGCGGGATCGGGCGGGGTTGTCGGTCGGGGCGGTCAACGGCCCGTCCTCCGTGGTCGTCACCGGGGACATCGCCGCTCTGGAGGCGCTGGAGGCGGACTGCGAGCGGGACGGTGTCCGGTTCTGGCGGGTCGACATCGACTACGCCTCGCACTCGGCCGCGGTGGAACGCGTCGAGACGGACTTCCTGACCGGACTGGGCGGCCTGACGCCGGTCCCGGGACCAGTGCCGTTCTGGTCCACCGTCACCGGCGAGCTCATGGACACGTCGGGTCTGGACGCGGCGTACTGGTACCGCAACCTGCGGCGACCAGTTCGCCTGAGCGACACGGTGCGGGCTCTGCACGAGGCAGGGCACACGGTGTTCGTGGAGGTCAGCCCCCATCCGGTGCTGACAGGCGCGGTGCAGGACACCGTGGACGACGACCACGTCCTGGTGGTCGGTTCCCTGCGTCGCGAGCAGGACGAGGAACGCGAGCTGATGTCCTCGCTGGGACGGTTGTACGCCCGCGGAGTCGGCGTCGACTGGTCTGCGGTATTTGGCGACGGTCCGCTGGTCGGTCTGCCGACGTACGCGTTCGAGCGCCGCCGTTTCTGGCTGTCCGCGGCACCCGCCGCGGACGCCGCGGCTCTGGGCCAGAGCACGGTGGACCACCCGATGGTGGGCGCGGTCGTCCCGCTGCCGGACTCCGGCGGGCTGGTCCTCACCTCCCGGCTGTCCCTGCACACCCACCCGTGGCTGGCCGACCACACCGTCGGGGGAGTCGTCCTGGTGCCCGGCACGGGGCTGGTCGAGCTGGCCCTGCGGGCCGGCGACGAGGCTGGCTGCCCGGCGCTGGACGAGCTCGTCGTCGAGGCTCCGCTGGTCGTTCCGGAGCAGGGCGGTGTCCGGGTCCAGGTCACGGTCGGCGGGGCGGGGGAGACCGGAGAGCGCGAGGTCTCGATCTACTCGGCTCGGGAGAACGCCAGCGGCACCGACGCCTGGACCAGGCACGCCCGCGGCACCCTGAGGGCCACGACTCGTCCCGTGAGCACCTTCGACTTCACCGCATGGCCTCCGGTCGGCGCCCGGCAGGTCGACGTCCGCGACGGCTACGAGAAGCTGACCCGCGCGGCCTACGCGTACGGCCCGGCGTTCCAGGGCGTGCGGAAGGTCTGGCGCCGGGACGCCGAGTTGTTCGCGGAGGTCGCCCTGCCGCGGGAGCAGCGGGTGGAGGCCACCCGGTTCGGTCTCCACCCGGCGTTGCTCGACGCGGCCCTGCACACGAGCCTCCTGGCCGCGTTCGCGGAGGAGGCGGAGGTCGAGCCGGTGACGCGGTTGCCGTTCGCCTGGACCGGGCTGACGCTGCACGCCTCGGGCGCCACGTCTCTGCGGGTGCGGCTGCTGGAGCCGGAACCGGACGAGGTGTCGCTGGTGGAGGCCGTCGACGAAGCGGGCGATCTCGTTCTGACGCTGGACGCACTCACCTCGCGAGCCGTCTCCGCCGACCAGCTCGAGGCGGCGGCCGGTGCTCGCGGCACCGGGGCGTTGTTCCGGGTGGAGTGGAGCGAGCTGCCCGCCGTCTCCAGCGGCGGTGACGTACCTGGGATGACCGTGGTCGACGCGCGCACCGGTGGGGACGACGACACCCCGGTGGTGCTGGTGGGCCGGGTGCTGGCGGCCGTGCAGTCGTCCCTCGCGGGCGAGGAGGGGACGCTGGTCGTCGTCACCAGGGGCGCGGTGCCCGCGGGTGGTGACGCCGAGGTCACCGATCCCGCCGGCGCGGCGGTCTGGGGCCTGGTCCGTGCCGCGCAGGCGGAGCACCCGGACCGGATCGTCCTCGTCGACACCGACGCGGACGACACGGATCTGGGGCGCGTCCTGGCGACCGGCGAACCGCAGGTCGCCGTGCGCAGCGGGGCGCTGTACGTGCCGCGGCTGGCCCGCACGGTCCCAGGCCGTGTCCGAGGGCCGGCCCTGGACCCGGACGGGACGGTGCTGATCACCGGTGGCACCGGGTCCCTGGCGGGTTCGCTGGCCCGGCACCTGGTCGAGCGGCACGGTGTGCGCCATCTCGTGCTGGTCAGCCGCCGTGGCCCGGCGGCGGACGGGGCCCAGGAGCTGATGGCCGAACTGAAGGCGCTCGGCGCCGAGTCGGTCGCGGTGCCCGCGTGCGACGTGACCGACCGGGACGCCGTGGCGGCACTGCTCGGCGGGCTGACCGGCCCCCGGCTGACCGCGGTCGTCCACGCGGCCGGTGTCTTCGACGGCTGCGTGATCGGCGAACTGGACGAGGAACGGCTGGCCGGTGTGTTCGCGCCGAAGGTGACGGCGCTGCGGCATCTCGACGAGCTGACCCGTGATCTCGCCCCCGATCTCGACGCGTTCATCGCCTACTCCTCCGTCTCCGGGATCTTCCTCGGCGCCGGAACGGGGGGTTACGGCGCCGCCAACGCCGGTATGGACGGCCTGATAGCGGCGCGCCGGGCGGCAGGGTTCGCGGCGCAGTCGCTCGCCTGGGGCCTGTGGGAGCAGACCGAGGGCCTCGACGACCCGTCCCGCAGCCGCCTGAACCGCCGCGGGGGCGTGCTGGCGCTGGGCCCGGAGGAGGGCATGGATCTGTTCGACGCGGCGCTGCGCAGCGACGAGACGGTGCTCGTGCCGGTCCGGCTCGACCTGCGGAGCCTGCAGGCCGAGGCGGCCGGGGGAGCCCACGTGCCACCCCTGCTGCGTGGCCTGGTGCGCAAGCCTGTCCGGCGAGCCGTGGTGGGCCGCGAGGCCCCTGGGACCGCCGGGCGGCTGGCGTCGATGTCCGGAGCGGACCGCGACCAGGCCGTGCTCGACCTGGTGCTCGACCGGGTGGCCGCCGTGCTCGGCCACCCGGCCACCGAGCGGATCGAGCCCGACACGCCGTTCAGTCACCTCGGTTTCGACTCGCTCACCTCGATGGAACTGCGCAACGGGCTCGGCACCGCCCTCGGTCTGCGGGTGCCGGCGACCCTGGTGTTCGACCACCCCAGTCCGACCCTGCTCGCCGCGTACCTCGGCTCGCGACTGGCCACCGGCCGGGACCACACCGCCGACACCGCCGACACGCTCAGCGGACTGCTGCGCGAAGCACACCGCCAGGGCCGGGTCGACGAGGGACTCGCTGTGCTCGTGGCCGCCGCGAAGCTGCGTGAGTCGTTCGCGTCCGTCGACGACCTCGACCAGGTTCCCGTCGTGGTGAAGCTGGCCTCCGGGCCGGCGAACGTGCAGTTGTTCTGCTTCGGCAGCCCGGTCGCGCTGGGCGGTCCCGCCCTCTTCGCGCGGCTGGCGGCCGGGTTCGACGGTGTGTGCGACCTGTACGCCCTGCCGATGCCCGGCTTCGCCAGGCACGAGCGCGTGCCGGTCACTGCGGAGGCCGTGGTGGACCTCTGGGCGCAGATCGTGCGCAGGACCGCGGCCGAGGGCACTCCGGTGGTGCTGCTGGGCTACTCCGCGGGAGGCAGCTTCGCCCACGCCACCGCCTCTCACCTGGAGAAGCTCGGCTTCGCGCTGGACGGCCTGATCCTGCTCGACACCTTCCTGCCGGACGGCGAGGCCATGGACGCGGTCGGGCCGCAGATCGTCGAAGGCATCCTCGCCCGCGAGGCGGAGCTCGGGCCGTTCACCAGCGCCCGGCTCACGGCGATGGGCCGGTACGCCGAACTGCTGGCCGAGGTGAAGACCGGCGCGGTTCGCGCGCCTGTCCTGTTCCTGCGCCCGGACACGCCGCTGCCGGTCATCGGGGCGCCGGCCTCGCCGCCGGACCGCGCGTGGCGCGGGTCATGGCCTGCCGAGCACGTCCTCGCCGAGGTCGAAGGGGATCACTTCACGATGCTCGAGGACAAGGCCCCGTCCACGGCGCGCGCCATCCGGCGCTGGCTGGCACTGCCGGTCTGATCGACCACAGCAGCGGTTGCTCCCGTCCCGACAGAGGGTGAGTCAAGAATGTCGTTGTCCGCCAGCCGCAAGGGCACCGTGCCCTTCGGCGCACACCAGACCTGGTACCGGATCACCGGCGACCTGGACACGCCGGCCCCGGCACTCGTCGTGGTGCACGGCGGTCCGGGCAGCACGCACGACTACCTGCTCGATCTCGCCGGATTCGCCGAACTGGGCTGGCCGGTCGTGCACTACGACCAGCTCGGCAACGGCGGGTCGAGCCACCTGCCGGAACAGGGCGCGGACTTCTGGACCGTGCGGCTGTTCCTCGACGAGCTGGCCAACCTGCTGGCCAGGCTCAAGATCCGCGACTACGTGCTGCTGGGGCAGTCGTGGGGCGGACTGCTCGCGGCCAGGCACGCCGCGACGCGACCCCCCGGTCTGCGCGGACTCGTCATCGCCAACTCGCCCGCCTCGTACCCGTTGTGGCTGCGGGAGCTGGCGGGGCTGCGCGAACAGCTGCCCGACGGGGTCAACGAGACCCTGCTGCGGCACGAGGCGGCCGGCACCACGGACTCCGCGGAGTACCTGGCCGCCATGCGGGTGTTCTACGAGCGGCACGTCTGCCGAGTGCGACCGTGGCCGCAGCCGCTGGTGGCCAGTCTCATGGAGATCCAGAACGATCCCACGGTCTACCACCTCATGAACGGGCCGAGCGAGTTCCACGTGATCGGCAGCCTGCGCGACTGGGGCGTCGTCGACCACCTGCCCGACATCGCGGTGCCGACGCTGCTCGTCACCGGCCGGTACGACGAGGTGACCCCGGCGGCCGCGCAGCCCTACCAGGACCTCATCCCGGACGTGCGGTGGGAGGTCCTCGAAGAGTCCAGCCACCTGCCTCACCTGGAGGAACCCCAGCGGTTCGTCGAAGTCGTGGCGGCGTTTCTCACCGATCTGCGGCACTCGCCGGACAGCACCGAACCTCGATCGACCACTGTGGAGCACACGCGATGAACGCGCCAGAGCCGACCCGTTCCGACGCCTCCGCCGAGCCGCCGCTGCCGTCCGACCTGCGCGCCACGCCGGTCGGGGAACGGCGCCGCAGGCTGGTGGACCTGGTCACCGAGCGGACCAGGGAGATCCTGCTGACGTTGCTGCCCGAGGTGCCTGCCGAGATCCAGGCCGAGACCGGCTTCCGCGACCTGGGCCTCGACTCGCTCGGCGCGGTGGACCTGCACGACCGGCTCGCCGAGGACGTCGGCCTGCCACTGCCGATAACGATCGCGTTCGACCACCCGACACCGGCCGCCGTCGCCGACTTCCTGCTGGCCGAACTGTTCGGTGGGCCGGTCGGCGAGGACGCTGTGCGGCCAGTGGTGGCACCCGACGAGCCGATCGCGATCATCGGCATCGGTTGCCGCTATCCGGGCGGCATCGACAGTCCGGAAGAGCTGTGGCGGTTCGTCCTGGAGGGCAGGGAAAGCCTGGGCCCCTTCCCGTCCGACCGCGGCTGGGACCTGGACCACCTGTTCGGCGACGGCCAGGACACCGGCGGCACCAGCCATGCCCGCGAAGGACACTTCCTGCACAACGCGGCCGAGTTCGACGCCGGCTTCTTCGGCGTCAATCCTCGGGAGGCCACCGCGACGGACCCGCAGCAGCGGCTGATCCTGGAGACGGCGTGGGAGGCGGTCGAGCGGGCGGGTCTCGATCCCCGGTCGCTGCGCGGCAGCCGGACCGGCGTCTACCTCGGCGTCGAGCCGCAGGACTACGGCCCCAGGCTGCACGAGGCGCCCGCCGAGATCGAGGGGTACCTCGTCACGGGCAACGCGCCCAGCGTGGTCTCCGGCAGGGTCTCCTACGTGCTCGGCCTGCAGGGGCCGACCCTCACGGTCGACACCGCGTGCTCGGGCTCGCTGGTGGCCCTGCACGTGGCCTGCCAGGCGCTGCGGACGGGGGAGACGCCGCTGGCACTGGCCGGTGGCGTGGCGGTGATGTCCACCCCAGGGGTCTACACCGCGTACAGCCGGCAGCGCGCGATCGCCCCGGACGGACGGTGCAAGGCGTTCGCGGCCTCGGCGGACGGCACCGCGTTCTCCGAGGGCGCCGGCGTCCTGCTCCTGGAACGACTGTCGGACGCCCGGCGCAACGGGCATCCGGTGCTGGCGGTGATCAGGGGCTCGGCGATCAACTCCGACGGCGCCAGCAGCGGCCTCACCGCGCCCAACGGGGTGGCCCAGGAGCGGGTCATCCGCCAGGCGCTGGCCAACGCGGGTCTCACGACCGCGGACGTCGACGCCGTCGAGGCGCACGGCACCGGAACCAGGCTCGGCGATCCCATCGAGGCGCACGCGCTGCTGGCCACCTACGGCCGCGACCGGGGCGACCGCCCGCCGCTGGCGCTGGGCTCGATCAAGTCGAACATCGGCCACACCCAGGCGGCGGCCGGGGTGGCCGGAGTGATCAAGATGGTGACGGCCATGCGTCACGGCGTGCTGCCCCGCACGTTGCACGTGGACGAGCCGTCGCCGTACATCGACTGGTCGCTGGGTGCTGTGCGGCTGGTGACGGAGAACTTCGCGTGGCACACCGATGATGTGCGCCGGGCAGGCGTGTCGTCGTTCGGGGTGAGCGGCACGAACGCGCACGTCGTCCTCGAAGAGGCACCTGCGGTCGCGGCCACCGAGTCGCCGTCGTCCGGCCCCGTGCCGGTGCTGGTCTCCGGACGGACCGAACCGGCCCTGCGCGCGCAGTCCGGCCGGCTGGCCGAACACGTCGGTGCGGCGGTCACGTCGTCCATCGGGGACGTTGCGTTCTCCTCGATCACCACGAGGTCGCTGTGGGAACACCGGGCCGTGGTCGTGGCCGTCGATCGTGCGGAGCTGACCGCCGGGCTGACCGCGCTGGCAGACGGTGAACCGGCCGACGGCGTGGTCACCGGAATGGCGCCCACCCGACCGGTTTCCGGGGTGGTGTTCGTCTTCCCCGGGCAGGGTTCGCAGTGGGCCGGCATGGGCGCGGAGCTGCTGGCGTCCTCGCCGGTCTTCGCCGAGCAGATCGAACTGTGCGCGGCGGCGCTGGTGCCGCACGTGTCCTGGTCGCTGGTCGACGTGCTGCGCGGCGCCCCTGACGCGCCGGGACTGGACCGCGACGACGTCGTCCAGCCGGCCCTGTGGGCGATGATGGTGGCGCTGGCACGGCTGTGGCAGTCCTACGGCGTCGAGCCGGCCGCGGTGGTCGGGCACTCGCAGGGGGAGATCGCGGCGGCCTGCGTGGCCGGGGCGCTCAGCCTGGAGGACGGCGCGAAGGTGGTGGCGCTGCGCAGCCGGATGCTGATGCGGCTGGCCGGGCAGGGCGGTCTGGTGACGGTCGCGGAGCCGCAGGACCGGGTGCTGGAACGGCTGTCGCGCTGGGACGGGCGTTGTTCGATCGCGGCGGTCAACGGCCCGGCCACCGTCGTGGTCGCCGGTGACCCGCAGGCGCTGACCGAGCTGCTCGCCGTGTGTGAGGCCGACGGGGTGCGGGCTAGGCGCGTTCCGGTCGACTACGCCTCGCACTCCTCGTACGTCGATGTTCTCGAAGAGCCGCTGACGACCGCGCTGGCTGGGATCAGCCCCCGGCGGGGCACTGTCGCGTTCCACTCGACCGTCGTCGGGACCGAGCTCGACACCAGCGGCCTCGACCACCGCTACTGGTACCGCAACCTGCGGCAGCCCGTGCTGTTCGCGCCGACCATCCGCGCCCTGGCCGATGCCGGTCACACGGCGTTCGTCGAGATCAGTCCACATCCCCTGCTGGCCGTCAGCGTGGAGGACACGCTGGCCGCCGCCGGCGTCGACGGTGTCGTGGCCGGATCGCTGCGGCGCGCGGACGGCGGGCTGAGGCGGTTCCTGCTCTCGGCCGCCGGTCTGCACGTCGGCGGCGTGGCCGTCGACTGGCACGTCACCGGAAACCGGGTCGAGCTGCCGACCTCCGCGTTCCAGCACGAACGCTACTGGCTCGACGCCGTCTCCCCGGTAGCCGACGTCACGTCGGCCGGCCTGGCCTCCGCCGATCACCCGTTGCTCGGCGCGGTTCTCGCGCTCGCCGACACCGACGGCGTGGTCCTGTCCGGACGGCTGTCGCCGAGGTCGCACCCGTGGCTCGCCGACCACGCCGCCGACGGCCGGATCCTGTTCCCCGGCACCGGTTTCGTCGAGCTCGCGGTCCGAGCCGGCGACCAGGTGGGCTGCGGGTTCCTGGAGGACCTGACGCTGGAGGCGCCGCTGCCGCTGCCCGAGTCCGCCGCCATCGGGCTCCAGGTGCGCGTCGGCGCGCCCGACGACATGGGGCGCAGGCCGGTTGGCGTGTACTCGCGCGGCGAGGACCACCAGCCGTGGACGCGGCACGCGACCGGCGTGCTGTCGGACGGTGGCACCCCGGCGGCGTTCACCCTCGCCGAATGGCCACCGGCCGACGCCCAACTCGTCGACCTGACCGGCTTCTACGAGCGGCTCGCCGACCAGGGTTACCGGTACGGCCCGGCCTTTCAGGGCGTGCGTGCCGCGTGGCGGCGCGGGCACGAGGTCTTCGCCGAGGTGACCCTGCCGGAGAACACGGCCGCCGCCGGGTTCGGCCTGCACCCGGCGCTGTTCGACGCGGCCCTGCACACCGAGGCGCTGCTGGACACCGCTTCCACCGACCTGAGCCTGCCCTTCGAGTTGCGTGGGTTCACCCTGCACGCGACCGGTGCCACCGCCCTGCGGGTGCGTCTGCGGGCACCCGCCCCGGACACGGTGTCGGTGCACCTGGCGGACTCCGCCGGCCTGCCCGTCGCCACGCTCGAGTCGCTGGTCTCCCGGCCGATCACCGCGCCCGCGGCGGCCACGCCGCGCGCCGACCTGCTGTACCGGGTCGACTGGACACCCGCGCCGACCGGGGTGCCCAACGCCTGCCGGGCCGTGTCGCTGGGCGCCGGCGCGTGGGGACTGCCGGGCGTCGACCCGGACGAGGCGGTCGCCGCGGACCTGGTGTTCGCCGGCTTCGGGCCTGCGCGGAGCGGAGCGGGCGAGGTCGTCGGAGCCGCGCACGAGGAGACCCATCGAGCCCTCGAACTGGCCCAGTCCTGGTTGGCCGATGAGCGGTCGGCCGGATCGAAGCTCGTGTTCGTGACCTCCGGTGCGGTCGCCGCCGATGCCACCGACACCGTGCGGGACCTGGTGCACGCGCCCGTCTGGGGCCTGATCAGGACCGCCCAGTCGGAGAACCCGGATCGCTTCGTGCTGGTCGACGTCGAACCGGGCGACGTCCCGATGGACGCGGTACTCGCCGCGATCGGCGCCGGTGAGCCCCAGCTGGCCGTCCGGAACGGAGTCGTCGTCGCCCCGAGGCTGACGAGTGCCGCCACGAGCGAGTCGCTGCTGCCGCCGGCAGGCGTCGCCGAGTGGCGGCTGGACTCCGCCGGGAAGCAGAGCCTGGCCGACCTGCGGTTGGTGCCGTGCCCGCAAGCCGCCGCCGCGCTCGCGCCGGGCGAGGTGCGGGTCGCCGTCCGGGCGGCCGGGCTGAACTTCCGGGACGTGGTCGTCGCCCTGGGCATGGTGCCCGAGCAGGACATGCCGATCGGCGGCGAGGTGGCCGGCGTCGTGCTGGAGGTCGGGTCCGGCGTGACCGGCCTGGCTGCCGGTGACCGGGTGATGGGCGTGCTGGACGGCGCTTTCGGGCCGGTCGGAGTGACCGACCACCGGTTGCTGACGAAGATGCCCGAGGACTGGTCGTTCACCGCGGCAGCCGCGATTCCCGTCTGCTACCTGACCGCCTACTACGGGCTGCGCGACCTCGGCCGGTTGAGGGCCGGTGAGGCGGTGCTGATCCACGCGGGTGCCGGTGGGGTGGGGATGGCGGCCGTGCAGCTGGCCCGGTATCTGGGGGCGGAGGTGTTCGCCACCGCGAGCCCGGCGAAGTGGGACGTGTTGCGGGGGCTGGGGTTGGACGACGACCACATCGCCTCGTCGCGGGACCTGGAGTTCGCCGAGAAGTTCGGCGGCCGGGGTGTGGACGTGGTGCTCAACTCCCTGGCCGGCGAGTTCGTCGACGCCTCGCTGCGGTTGCTCCGGCCGGGTGGCCGGTTCCTGGAGATGGGCAAGACCGACCGGCGCCGCCCCGAGGACCTGCCGGGCGTCGAGTACCTCCCGTTCACGTTGACCGACGCCGGCCCCGACCGCCTGCGCGACCTGCTGGCCGCGGTGCTGATCCTGCTCCGGCAGGGTGCGGTGCGGCCGCTGCCGGTGCGCGTGTGGGACGTGCGCAGGGCCAGGGACGCGTTCCGGTTCATGTCCCAGGGCAGGCACATCGGCAAGATCGTGCTCACGATCCCGCCCGCGTTGAATCCGGCCGGCACCGTGCTGATCAGCGGTGGTGGCACGCTGGGCGGCATCGCGGCCCGGCATCTCGTGACCGCGCACGGCGTGCGGAACCTGGTGCTCGCCAGCCGCGGCGGGGGCGGGGCGGACCTCGCCGCCGAACTGACCGCGCTGGGGGCTTCGGTGGCGGTACGCGCGTGCGACCTCGGCGACCGGGACGCGGTGGCACGGCTGCTGGACGGCATCCCCGCCGACCACCCGCTGACCGGGGTGGTGCACACCGCCGGTGTCCTCGACGACGGCACGCTCGGCGCGCTGACTCCGCCGCGGATCAGCACCACCTTCCGGCCGAAGGTCGACGCCGCCTGGCACCTGCACGAGCTGACGAAGGACCTCGACCTGGCGATGTTCGTGCTGTACTCCTCGGGCGCCGGGGTGCTCGGCGACGCCGGCCAGGGCAACTACGCCGCGGCCAACACGTTCCTGGACGCACTCGCCGCGCACCGCAGGGCCGATGGGCTGCCGGCACAGTCGCTGGCTTGGGGTTTCTGGTCGCAGCGCAGCGGCATGACGGCCCACGTCGACAAGGCCGGGATGGCCAGGATGGAGCGCCAGGGCAGCCGTGCTCTGTCCACAGAGGACGGTCTGGCGCTGTTCGACAGCGCTCGCCTGGTCGACGAACCGCTGCTCGTGGCGGTTCTGTTGACCACGGGGAACCTGCGTGAGGTGCCGCCGCTGCTGCGTGGTCTGGTCCGCGTCCCGGCCCGCCGGGCCGCCGCACCGGGCACGACCGCTCCCGAGGGTTCGGCGCTCGCCCAGCGACTTGCCGCACTGCCCGCCCCGGAACAGGAGCGGCTGCTGACCGAGCTGGTCCGCACTCAGGCGGCCGCGGTGCTCGGCCACTCCTCACCCGACGCCGTCAACTCCGGCCGTGCCTTCCGCGACCTGGGATTCGACTCGCTGACGGCCGTGGAACTGCGCAACCGGCTGGCCGCGGTGACCGGCCTGCGGTTGCCCGCCACCGTCATCTTCGACCACCCGAACGCGACCGAGCTCGCGCAGCTGCTGCGCACCCGGTTGCTCGGCATGGCCGAGGCACCCCTGCCGCAGCTCCCCGCGCCCCGCGCCGAGAGCGACGACCCGATCGTCATCGTGGCGATGAGCTGCCGTTTCCCCGGCGGCGTCGAGTCACCGGAGGACCTGTGGCGGCTGGTGCTCGACGGCGGCGACGCCATCGCGCCGTTCCCCACCAACCGGGGCTGGGACCTCGCCGGGCTGTACCACCCCGATCCCGGCCACCCCGGCACGAGCTACTCCCTGCACGGCGGTCTGTTGCCGGACGCCGGGGAGTTCGATCCGGCGTTCTTCGGCATGTCACCGCGAGAGGCGCTGGCCACCGACCCACAGCAGCGGCTCACGCTGGAGGCCGCCTGGCAGGTGCTGGAGCGGGCCGGTATCGATCCGCTGTCCCTGCGCGGCAGCGCGACCGGCGTCTTCGTCGGCGCGTCGACCACCAGCTACGCCCAGGGACCGGCCGCCGTCCCCGATGAGGTCGAGGGCTATCTGACCACCGGTGTTTCCCCCTCGGTGATCTCCGGGCGAGTGGCCTACGTGCTGGGTCTGGAAGGGCCCGCGGTGACCGTCGACACCGCGTGCTCGTCGTCGTTGGTGGCGATCCACCAGGCCGCGGAGTCGGTGCGCAGGGGAGAGAGCACCCTGGCCATCGCCGGCGGCGTCACGGTGCTGGCCACCCCGGAGCTGTTCGTCGAGTTCTCCCGGCAGCGCGGCCTGGCCGCGGACGGCCGGTGCAAGGCGTACTCGGACGCGGCGGACGGCACCGGCTTCGGTGAGGGCGTCGGTCTGGTCCTGCTGGAGCGGCTGTCCGACGCCAAGCGCAACGGCCACCCCGTGCTGGCCGTGCTGCGCGGTTCGGCGGTGAACTCCGACGGTGCCTCCAACGGCCTCACGGCGCCGAGCGGTCCCGCCCAGCAGCGGGTGATCCGCCGGGCACTGGCCGCGGCCGGGATCTCGGCGTCCGACGTGGACCTCGTCGAGGGACACGGCACGGGCACCGCGCTCGGCGATCCGATCGAGGCGCAGGCGCTGCTCGCGGCCTACGGTCACGAGCGCCGCGGTGAGACGCCGGTGTGGCTGGGCACGGTCAAGTCCAACATCGGGCACACCCAGGCCGCCGCCGGCGTGGCCGGGGTGATCAAGACGGTGCAGGCGCTGCGGCACGCGGTGCTGCCGCGCACGCTGCACGTGGACACCCCGTCGTCCCAGGTGGACTGGACGGCGGGAGCGGTCGAGCCGATCACCGAGAACCGGGCCTGGGAGCGGGAATCCGGGCCGCGCCGGGCCGCGGTGTCGTCGTTCGGCATCAGCGGCACCAACGCACACCTCGTCCTCGAACAGGCGCCGCCGTCCCCGGCGCGGGCCGGCACGACGTTCAACGGCCCGCTGCCGGTCGTGGTCTCCGCCCGCTCCGCCACCGCGCTGCGCGCACAGGCCGCCCGGCTGCTGGTGGTGGCCGACGAGCCCGCCGCCGACCTCGCGTACTCGTCGGCCACCACCCGGTCCGCGTTCGAGCATCGAGCGGTCGTGCTCGCGGACGACGCCGACGCCGTCCGGCAGGGGCTGACCGCGCTGGCCGAGGGGACGATCCAGGCCGGTGTGATCCGGGGCGAGGTGACCGAGGGCAAGATGGCGTTCCTCTTCACCGGTCAGGGCAGCCAGCGACTGGGCATGGGCCGCGCCCTGTACGAGGCGTTCGACGTGTACGCGGCGAAGTTCGACGAGGTCGTCGCGCTGCTGGAGCCCTCGACCCGCGCGGTGCTGTCCGGCGAGGATCCGGAGGCGCTGGACCGGACCGAGCACGCCCAGGCCGCGCTGTTCGCGGTCGAGGTGGCCCTGTTCGCGTTGGCCGAGTCGTGGGGCGTTCGCCCCGACTATCTGGCCGGCCACTCCGTCGGCGAGATCGCCGCCGCCCACGTCGCGGGTGTGCTGTCCCTGCCCGACGCCTGCCGGCTGGTGAGCGGGCGTGGACGGCTGATGCAGGCACTGCCTGGGGACGGCGCGATGATCGCGGTGCAGGCCACCGAGGACGAGGTGCTGCCGCTGTTGTCCGGCGACGTGTCGATCGCCGCGGTCAACGGTCCGTCGGCGGTGGTCGTCTCGGGTGAGCGCAGCGCCGCCGAAGCGGTGGCGAAGCACTTCGCCGACCTGGGCCGCAGGACTCGTCGGCTGCGGGTGTCGCACGCGTTCCACTCGCCGCTGATGGAGCCGATGCTCGCGGAGTTCCGCGAGGTGGCCGTGTCGCTGACGTATCGGGCGCCGAACATCCCGATCATCTCCACGCTGGTGGACGGCGACCCCGCCGACGCCGGGCACTGGGTGCGCCAGGTTCGCGACGCCGTCCGGTTCCACGACGCGGTGCGCCATCTCGAAGGCCTGGGGGTGACGACGTTCCTGGAGCTCGGACCGGACGGCGTGTTGTCGGCCATGACGCGGGACTGCCTGCCCGACGACGGGAACCACACCGTCGTTCCCCTGCTGCGTAAGGACCGGGATGAGGTCCACACGGCAGTGTCGGCGCTGGCCTCGATCTTCGTGCGGGGTGTCGCGGTCGACTGGGCCGGGGTGTTCCGCGGAGGCCGGCGGATCGACCTGCCCACCTACGCCTTCGAGCGGGAGAACTTCTGGCTGAGGACCGAGAGGGTCGTGGGGGACGCGGCCGGGTTCGGTCAGCAGGCGGCCGGACATCCTCTGCTGGGCGCCGCCGTCCCGTTGCCCGGCTCGGACGGCGTGGTGCTGACCGGCAGGATCTCGGTGGGCACCACGCCGTGGCTCGCCGATCACGTCGTCCTGGACCGGGTGCTGTTTCCCGGCACGGGTTTCGTCGAACTGGCGCTTCGGGCCGGCGACCAGGTCGGCTGCGACGTGGTCGAGGAGCTGACGATCGAGGCGCCACTGGTGCTGACCGAGCACGACGCCGTGGACGTGCAGGTCGCGGTCGACGCCGCCAACGACTCCGGAGGCCGTGCGCTGTCTGTGTACTCGCGGACGCCGCAAGGCCCGTGGACCCGGCATGCGACCGGTGTGCTCGCGACCGCGCGGCGATCGGCCGACTTCGACCTGGCCGAGTGGCCGCCGGTGGGGGCGGTGCCGGTCGATGTCGGTGACCTGTACGAGCGGATGGCCGGGTCGGGAGCGGGCCACGGACCGTCCTTCCGCGGGGTGCGAGCGGCCTGGCGGCGCGGTGACGACGTCTTCGCCGAGGTCGCCCTGCCCGAGAACGTGGCGGGTGACGCCGGCGGGTTCGGGGTGCATCCGGCCTTGCTCGACGCGGCACTGCACACGATCGAGCTGGCCGGGACGCAGGACGCGGGCCAGCCGACGCTGCCGTTCGCCTGGACGGAGGTCGTCCTGCACGCGACCGGCGCCTCGAGGCTCCGCGTCCACCTCACGTTCACCGACGCGGGCGCGGCATCGCTGCGACTGGCCGACGCGACGGGCGCACCCGTGGTCACGGTGGGCGCGCTGGCCATGCGTCAGGTCTCCGCCGACCAGCTGCGCGCCGGTCGGGTCGCCGTCGACGACACCCTGCTCCGGGTCGAGTGGACACGAGTACCGGCCGGGCCTGTCCGGGAAGGTCTCCTGGTCCACGGACCACAGGACGGCCGGCTGGCCACAGCCCTGTGCTCCGCCGGCGTTGAACTCACGTCCGGCACGGTTCTTTTCGACGTCGGTCACGCGTCGACGGCGCAGGAGCTCACCCGGCACACCTCGGAGTTCCTCCAGTCGTGGCTGCGCGACGAGCAGGCACCGAGGCTGGGAGTGGTGACCTCGGCGGCGGTGGCGGCCCGTTCCCACGACGCGGTGGTCGACCCGGCGCACGCCGCGCTGTGGGGTCTGGTGCGGGCGGCGCAGGACGAGCATCCCGGACGGCTGCGGTTGATCGACCTCGACGGCACCGAGGCGTCCTACCGGGCACTGCCCGCCGCGCTCGCGGGCGATGAACCGCAGCTGGCGCTGCGGGAGGGGGAGTCGCTCGTACCGCGCCTGGTGTCGCGGCCCGACGGCGACGTCCTGGCGGTACCGGCCGGTGGCTGGCACCTGGCCGTCACCAGCCGGGGCACCGTGGACAACCTGGCCCTGGCCGAGTGCGACCACGCCGACCGGCCGCTGGCACCGGGTGAGGTGCGCATCGCCGTCCGGGCGGCCGGGCTGAACTTCCGCGACGTGCTGATCACCTTGGGCATGTACCCCGACCAGGCCGAACTCGGCTGTGAGGCGGCGGGCGTCGTCGTGGCCGTCGGCTCCGGCGTCACCGAGTTCACGATCGGCGACGAGGTGCTCGGCCTGTTCGACGGTGGCATCGGCCCGTACGCGGTCGCGGACCGGCGAATGATGGTCACCAAGCCCGGACGGCTGACCTTCGCCGAAGCCGCGGCCGTCCCGGCCGTGTTCGCCACCGCGTACTACGGCCTGGTCGACCTCGCCGGGCTGCGCGCGGGGGAGAAGGTGCTCGTCCACGCCGCCGCCGGTGGCGTCGGGATGGCGGCCGTGCAACTCGCCAGGCACCTCGGCGCCGAGGTGTTCGGCACGGCCAGCCCCGGCAAGTGGGAGGTCGTGCGCGGGCTGGGCCTGGACGACGACCACATCGCCTCTTCGCGGGACACCGCCTTCGCGGCCCGGTTCGCCGAGGTGACGCGGGGGCAGGGTGTCGACGTCGTGCTGAACTCGCTGGCCAGGGAGTTCGTCGACGCCTCGCTCGCGCTGTTGCCCCGTGGCGGGCGGTTCGCCGAGATGGGCAAGACCGACGTGCGGGCCGCGGACGACGTCGCGAGCCGTCACCCCGGTGTGCGCTACCAGGCGTTCGACCTGTCCGACGCCGGACCGGACCGGACCAGGGAGATCCTCACCGAGGTGGTCGGCCTGATCGAACGTGGCGTGCTCACGCCGTTGCCGCTGCGAGCCTGGGACGTGCGCAGGGCGCCGGCCGCGTTCCGGTTCATGGCCCAGGCGAAGCACGTCGGCAAGGTCGTGCTCACCGTCCCTCGCGAGGCCGGCCTGCCTGGCACCGTGCTCGTCACCGGTGGCACCGGAGGGCTCGGGGCTCTCGTCGCCCGGCACCTGGTCACCGAGCACGGCGCGCGGGATCTGCTGCTGCTCAGCCGGCGGGGCGACACCGCGCCGGGCGTTCGGCACCTGACCGCACTCGGCGCACGGGTCCGCGTGGTCGCCTGCGACGTGTCCGACCGTGCCGCGCTCGCCGCCGCGATCGACGGCGTCGACCTGACCGCGGTGGTGCACACGGCCGGTGTGGTCGACGACGGCCTGTTCGGCTCGCTCACCACGGAGCAGCTGGATCGGGTGTGGAGGCCGAAAGCAGAGGCGGCGCTGCATCTGCACGAGCTGACCCGCCATCGTGATCTCGCCGCGTTCGTCCTGTTCTCCTCAGCAGCCGGAACGCTGGACGGTGCCGGGCAGGCCAACTACGCGGCGGCCAACGCGTTCCTGGACGGCTTGGCTGCCCGGCGCCACGCCGCCGGCCTGCCCGCCGTCTCGCTGGCGTGGGGCATGTGGTCCCCGGAGGTCGGGGGCATGACCGGCGAGCTGGGCGGCGCCGACCTCCAGCGGCTGCACCGGTCGGGAGTGCTGCCGCTCTCCGCGCAGCACGGCCTGGCTCTGCTGGACGAGGCACTCACCCGGTCGGAGACCGCCTGCCACGTCCCGATGAGGCTGGACCTCGCCGCCGTCCGGGCACGGACGCACGGAGTTCCGGCGATCCTGCGTGACCTGGTGGGCAGGCAGGCCCGTCGAACGGCCTCGGCGACCGGAGACGGCGAACCGGCGTTGCGCGATCGGCTCCTCCCGCTGTCCAGGGCAGGACGCGACCAGATGCTGACGACCCTGGTGTGCGACCACGTCGCCGCGGTGCTCGGGCGTGCCGACGGCGTGGCGGTGGATCCCCACCGGCCGTTCAAGGACGTCGGGTTCGACTCGCTGACCGCGCTGGAGCTGCGCAACCGGCTGAGCACTGTGACGGGACTGCGGTTGCCCGCGACGCTCGTCTTCGACCACCCGACGCCGGCCGCGGTCGTCGGTCTGCTGCACACCGAGTTGGTGGGGCAGAGCGAATCGGCGCCCCTGCCGATCGAGCCGGAACTGTCCCGCCTGGAAGCCGCAGTGGACGAAGTGCTGTCCGCTGCGGCAGTGCCCGACGAGGCGGCGCGTCAGCGCATCGCGACGAGGTTGCGCGCGCTGGTGAGCAACTGGGCCGGGCCGGCCGAGGCGGCGACCGGGCGGAAGGAACTCACGGCGGCCAGCGCCGAGGACCTGTTCGAAATCCTCGACGGTGAACTCGAATCGTCCAGCTGACCGTGTGGCACTTCTCAAAGAAGAAAAATCAGAAAGGCTGGTTGCCGTCACCATGGCACAGAATCAAGTCGCGTCCGATGTCGGCGCACTGTACGACCAGATGTCCGAGGTGCTCATGGACGTCCTCGGGGACAACATTCACTACGGTTTCTGGACGGACGACAGCGACGACACCTCCGTCCGCGACGCCACCGACCGGCTCACCGACATGGTCGCGGAACGGCTGAACCTCCCCGCCGGTGCGCGGGTGCTGGACGTCGGCTGCGGAACCGGCCGATCCACCCTCCGGATCGCCGAACGGCACCAGGCACATGTCACCGGTGTCACGGTCAGTCCGCGTGAGGTGCAGCTGGCCATGGCTCAACCGGGTGTCGGCCTGGGCTCCGGTCAGGCCGCGTTCCAGCTGGCCGACGCCATGGCGCTGCACTTTCCGGATGCGCACTTCGACGGCGCCTACGCGATCGAGTCGATCGAGCACATGCCTGACCGGTGCCAGGCCATCACCGAGATCGGACGCACCCTGCGCCCTGGTGCGCGGCTGGTCATCCAGGACTTCTTCCTGGCAGCCGAGCTCACCCCGGCCGAGCACGAAGTCATGTCCGCTATCTGGGACACCTTCGAGTTCAGGCCGTTCGGCATGCCATCGGACTTCGAACGCGACATCGACGCGGCGGGATTCGAGCTCGTCGCCTTCGAGGACATCACTCCCAACCTCCGCCGCAACGGCCTGCTGATCATCGCGGCTCTGCGGCGCACGGTCGCGGAATCCGAGCTCGACGAGGAAGTTCTGGCATTCCTGGCGGACCTCGCCGACAAGCTGGAGAGGGTCGCGGAGGCCGGCGTGCTCCGGCACGCGTACATCACCGCGCGCCGACGGTAACGGCTCTGGTGGTGTCCGTTCGCCGGCGAGGAACGGCGAGCGGACACCACTTCCAGAGGATCAGACGCCTCGCTCGACCAGGCCTGACAGCACCGCCCACAGCGTGCCCGGTGTCCGGAAGGTGTCCAGCGTCAGCGCGTCGTCGCGGAACCGCACCGCGTAGGTGCGTTCGACGATGGCCAGCAGGTCGAGCATGGTGAGCGAGTCGAGACCCAGGTCTCGCAGCACCGTGTCCTCGGTCAGCCGGTCGTCCGGCTCCAGGAACGGCAACTGACTGCGAAGAATCTCCTCGAACTTCTGATCCAACATGGCACCGGATTCCCTCGATCGGCTTTGTGGTCCTGGGTCAAGTTAGTGGAGGAACAGCTCTTCATTCCTTCGGTAAGGGGCGGTCAGGGGGTGCGCAGGGGTGTTTTCCCGGTTCGGCGGACCGTGGTCTGCGCCGACAATGTGAAGAAAGACAGTGAGGTGCTGCGCTCGTGAATCGAGAAACTTTTTCCAGAGTGCACGGGTCGGTGGACACGCTGCACGAATTCCTGCTCGCCGGTGCTCGGCTGACGCCGGAGCGACCCGCGATCGTGGAACACGCTGGCGGGACGTTCGGCACGATCTCCCATCGGCAGCTGGAGCGCAGGGTGACCGAGCTGGCCGCCCAGCTGGACG
>Ga0070710_10000108_pt1 | contig 38929 bp, 36 predicted proteins | sample LARL52metaG_FD_65454 | JGI IMG/M metagenome (GOLD analysis project Ga0070710, IMG submission 65454) | Corn, switchgrass and miscanthus rhizosphere microbial communities from Kellogg Biological Station, Michigan, USA - LAR L5-2 metaG | ecosystem: Host-associated > Plants > Roots > Rhizosphere ...
CGGGGTTCTTCGCCCCAACGGGCGTACAGCGATCTCGCAGAGTCACAACCTTTACTCGCTCAATCGGAGCAATTTTCCACGAGAAAGCGCACCCAGCGTGCCCACGATCGGGGCACAGGCGCCAACCGGCCGCGACGCTGCGGCAAGCGGCTCGCGCCCACCCTATCCCCCCACGATGTGCCGCAACTGAGCCAACAGGTCCGACCGAGAAGTACTCCCCAACCGCTGCCGCATCCGAGCCATGTGGTGCTCAACGGTCTTGGCCGAGATGAACAACCGATCCCCGACCTGCTTGTACGTCATCCCTTCCAACACCAACCGAGCCACCTCCCGCTCCCGATCGCTCAGCTTCCCGGCGTCCTCGACCACCCCAGCAGGCTCGCTCTCCCCAGCGCGCCGCGAAGACACCGCCCGCCCCTGCAACAACCGAGCGCAGTCGAGCAACCGGACCATCGCCTGCCGATCAGCGGTCCGGATGGCGGCCTGCCCGGCCAGCCGAGCCGCGTCCCACCACAGCCCGACGGCGTGCAGGCTGCGGGCGGCCGCCTCGACCCGGTCCGGGTCGACCTTCCCGGCCACCACGTCGAGCCAGCACTCGGCCGCGACCGAGACGATCGCGCAGTACCGCGAGTGCTCCCGGCTCGACGCCAACGCCGCTGCGTGCTCCTCGGCCGCGGCGGTGTTCTCGTCGATGATCGCCGCGTGCAGCAGGCTCCAGTGCAGCTGGGTGGTCCACAACGGCGGATTCCCCAGCGACTTCAACAGCCCCAGTGCTTGCCTCAGGTGCGGCGCCAACCGGTCCTGGTCCCGCAACCGGGCCGCGGCGGCGGCGAACTCCCCCAGCGGCAGCAGCGAGAACAGGTCGACCGGGTGCCGGAGCACGGCCTCGCACGCCTGCTCCCAGGTGCGCCGCAGGGTGGCGAGGTCGCTGTTGCGCCGGGCCACGCCGACTTCCAGGGCCACCGCGAAGATCCAGTCACGCGGCTCGAACGTCCCGCGCACCGACATCAACCCTTCGCGGGCGACGGCCAGGTTGCCCCGCAACATGTGCAGCCAGGACTGCAGCAGCCGGTGCCGCACCGACATCAGCACGCCGCCGGTGGCGGACTCGACCGCCCGGTCCAGCACCGACTCGGCGACGTTGGGTTCGCCGCAGTGCACGGCCACCAGAGCGGCCAGCGCGGCCGGGCTGTCCGGCAGCAGCACCGCTCCGCCGGCGGGTTCGAGCATCGACGAGGCACGCACCAAAGTGGACAGTGCGGCGGTCTCCGCACCCGAGACCGACTGCCGAACTCCCTGCAGCATCAGGGAAGCGGCCCCGCCGAGCATGGTCGGCGGCTGCGGCGGTGCCTCGTCGAACCGGTGCCCGGTGCCGATCAGCCCGATCCCGGCGAAGGCGGCGGCGTAGGGCGTGGCGGCCCATCGGAACAGTTCGGTGCTGCGGGCCAGCTGGCCCCGGTGTGCCAGGGCGACGGCCGCGACCTCGGCGGCCGTCCGCCGGTGCGACGAGTCGGGAGCGCTGATCACCTGGTCGGCCAGGCGCAACGCGGCGTCCAGGTCGCCGGACATCGCGGCGGCCGTGGCCCAGGAGGCAGCGGTCTCGGCAGAGGGTGCCCCGCCACCGGTGGAAGCCGCGAACAACCGGGCGGCCAGCGCGGGGTCGGAGGCGAGCGCCTCACGGGCGGCAGCGGCGAAGACCGGTCCGCCGATGCCGGTGTCCAGCAACGGCCGCACCAGCTCCAGGACCGGTCCGCCGCGTTCCAGCTGCAGCTGGGCCAGCTTCTGCCGCACCGCGATCCGGCGCTCGGCACGCGTCAGCGCCCCGACCGCCCGGTGCGCCAACGGCAGCAAGGTGCCGTCCTCGGCCAGCATCCCGGTCGCCCGCGCGGCCTCGATGATGTCGCTGACCTCGTCGAAGTCCTTGTCCAGCAAGGCCGACAGCAGGTCCAGCCGCTGCGCCGCGCCCGCCTCGGCGGCCAGCAGGAACTTCTGCAGGTCCGCGTCGAGCCAGTCGAGCTCCGCGCGGAACGCGGACAGCACCTCGGCGGACACCTCGGACGCCGCCCCGAGCCGTTCCACGAACGCCGGCACGCCACCGGTCTGCGCGAGGACGAAGTCCACCACGGGCTTGGGCGCGTGCAGGAACTCCCGGACCTGCTCGCGCGAGAACGGCGCCAGCGGCACGACCACCGCGCCACGGGTCAGCTCGGCCAGCACCGAACGCCGCGGCCAGGGCCGGTAGGCCAGTACCAGCAGCGGTTCGGCGGAGAGCGCTCGCAGGGAGGCGTCGTCCAGCAGGTGCGCGTCGTCGACCACGCGCACCGCGGAGTTGGTGATCTCCTCCAGCACGGCTGTCTTGCCGTGACCACCAGGCGCCGCGACGACAACGCGCAGGCGGGTGCCCTCGGCGGCGTCGTTGACCCGGTCGAGAACACCTCGCACGGAAGCGTCCAGCACCAACCTGGCTCGCGTGGTCACGCTCAACGGCCATCCTCATCGGGTTTGTGGGACTTGTCGGATCGGGAGCCGGACCGGCGGCCGACGGGGTTCAGCGCGTTCGCCACGCGCTTCACCCGACGCGGCGGCAGCTCCAGCGGGGACACGTCCACCGGCGGACGTGGCGGCGGTGCGGTGAACTCGTCGTCGTCCGGACTGGTGATCTCGCCGACCGGGAACCGCAGCGACGCCTCGCGGGTGTGGACCAGCACGGACGTGTCGAACGGTTCCGGCTCGGCTTCGGGACCGACGACGACCAGCCGCCCGGCCGCGGCGGCGCCCTTCGCGACCGAGAGCTCGGGCGCGGTCTCGGCCAGCACGCGGCAGTCGACCGCGGACGACAGCGCGTCGCCGATCGTCGGCATCCGGCAGCCACCGCCGACGAGCAGCACCGCATCGGGCTGAACAGCGCCCAGCACGCGCACGAAGGTGCTCACCAGGTGGTCGACGGAAGGCCGGATCTCCTCGGCGAACTCGTCGCGGGTGATCTCGACGCCGCTGATCACGACCGACGGCCCGAACGCCCGCTTGGCCGCCTCGCACTCGGCGACCGACACGACACCGTCCTTGCCGAGCCGGCTGCGGACCAGTGCGGCCAGCAGGTCGTCGAAGTCGGCGCCGGTGTGGTGGTCGACGCCCTCGACGTGGTTGACCAGCTCGAACGAGCGGCCCTGCGTGCGCCGCACCACCGACGCGGAGAACGCGTGGCTGCCGAGCGAGAACACGGCCAACGACGAGTCCGGCAGCACGCGCGAGCGCACGGCGTGGTTCTCCGCGGCCGCGAGCGGTTCCGGCACGAGCGTCACGTCGTGCACCCCGACCGCGCGCAGCGCGCCGTGGAGCTGCCCGCGCCGATAGGGGCCCCACCCGGCCGGGTGACTGACGGCCACGTGACGAGGCTGTTCACCCTCTCGGGCGACCACCTCGCCGATCACCCACATGATCAGCAATGCGGTGAGCTCCTCGGCCGGGCACGTCTCCGGGCCCAGCGAGAACGGCACCGCGTCACCGACTCTGCGGGCGAAGCCGGTGGCCGTCCAGCCGATCGCGCCGAGCTCGCCCACCGAGAACGTCCCGGCATCCGTGAGCTGCAGGAACGACGGCACGACCAGGGCGATCTCGGCTTCCCTGGCACCGTCGAGGCGGCACACGGCAGCAGTCGTGCGGGTGGTCCCGACATCGACTCCGAGTACGTACGCCAAGTCTCTTCCCTCACCTGTTCGCAGGAGCGACCAGTACCTACACGGGTGAACAAGAGGCACTCAAGCAGTGCCCCTAATCCCTTAGGGGGTCAACGAGCGTCACCCGTTCAGGGAACGGGGATCTACTGGGAGTGATCCCCGATGTTGGGGAGGGACCCGCTCTCGTAGCTTTTCGGCACACACCAATTGATACGTGCTTCAACAGGAGAGTCCCTCAGATGATCGAGTCGACCAGCACGCTCCACGACTTCGTGCTCAACCTCCTCAGCGACCCGGCCCTCAAGGCCGCGTTCGCTCACGACGCCCAGGGCACGCTGGAGCAGGCCGGCCTGGCCGACATCACCGCCGTGGACGTGCAGGAGGTCATCCCGCTGGTCCTCGACCTGGTTCCGGCCGCCGACGGTCTGCCCACCGTCGAGGGTCTCGACCTGGCGCTCCCGACTGACTCCCTGCTCGCCCAGGGCCCGCTCGGCGCCATCAGCCAGCTGCAGGCGGTCACGTCTCAGCTGACCTCGTCGGGCGTGAACCTCAGCGACCTGCACACCTCGTCCGCCGGCGTGCTCGCGGTCGACAACAACGGCCTCAACCTGATGGCGGCCAACAAGACCCTCGGCGCGCTCACCTCGTCCAGCGTGGGCCTCGGCGGCGACTTCTCCGCGGTCAACGACGTGACCTCGGTCCTCGACCACACGGCGTCCCCGGTCACCGGTGCCGCCCTCGACGTGGCCGACACCGCGACCTCCACGGTCGACGGCACGCTGGCGACCGCCGGCCACGCCGTTCCCGGTGCCGACGGCCTCCTCGGCCACCTCGGCGGCGTGACCGGTCTGGCCCACGACTCGCTGGGCGTGCTCGGTGGCTCAGACGCCGGCCTCGGCTCCCTCAACGTCTCCGGCCTGAACCACATCACCGACGGCCACGTCGGCGTGCAGTCCCTCGACACCGTCAACCAGGTCACGCACACCGCGACCGGTGCCGTCGACACCGTCACCGGCCTGACCCACGGCGCGACGGGCCTCGCCGGCGACACCGCGGGCGTCGGCCACGTGGTCAACACCGTCACCGACGTCGCGCACCACGCGCCGGTGGTCGGCAACCTCGACCTGCACGGCCTGCTCGGCTGAGCCACTTTCCCCATCGCGGACCGGCCCTGTCTCACGTGGACAGGGCCGGTTCGGCGTCTACCAGGCAAAACCGGCATCAGGCACTACGCGGTGAGCAACGTCACCGCCGCCGCGAACAGCCCCGTCTTCCCCGAACGGAACCGGTCTTGCGTTCGAGGCTTTCACCCAAGGGGGTGAACACGGCACTATGAGTCGGGTGATGGCACCGCCTTGGCTCGACGTGCTCGACGAGACGATCGGCGCCTGCGTCACGCACCGGAGGCCCGACCTCGAGGCCCGGCTGCGCGAAAAGCGGGCTCAGCAACTCGACCCCAAGTTGCGCGTTCTCGTCGTCGGCGAGTCCAAACAGGGCAAGAGCCAGCTGGTCAACGCTCTGCTCAACGCCCCCGTCTGCGCGGTGGGCGACGACATCACGACCACCGTGCCCACGTTCGTGCAGCACGCGGAGACGCCGTCGGCCGCGCTGGTCCGCAACGCCTCCGCGCGCGGGTCGATCTTCCACACGCCGACCGAGCGCATCGCGGTCCCGATCGAGCAGGTGACCAAGCAGGTCTCCACCGCCCACGCGCAGCACGTCGTGCGCGCCGAGATCGGCATTCCGCGCGCGTTGCTCGACAACGGGCTGGTCCTGATCGACACCCCCGGCGTGGGTGACACCCGGTCCGCGCACACCGCCAGCACGTTCGCGACGCTGATGCAGGCCGACGCCGTGCTGCTGGTCTCCGACGCCACCGGCGAGCTCACCGCGGCGGAGATGGCGCTGCTCAAGAAGGTCATGGAGGCCTGCCCGAACGTCACCGTGGTCGTCACCAAGATCGACCTGGTGCCGAGCTGGCGCACCGTCGTGGAGCGCAACAAGACCCTGCTGGCCCGCGCCGGCGTGCCCGCCAAGCTCATCCCCGTGTCGAGCGCGCTGCGGCTGCGGGCGGCGAAGACCGGCGACCAGCGGCTCAACACCGAGTCCGGTTTTCCCGAGCTGCTGGCCTGCGTGCAGCGCGACATCGTGGCGAGCGCCGACCTGCTGGCCCGCCGTGCCGTCGCCGTCGTCGCGTCCAGCGCGATCTCCCAGCTCGTCACGCCGTTGCGGGAAGAGCTGACGGCCCACGACTCGTCGCACACGGCCGCCACGATCTCGACGCTGCAGGAAGCCCAACGACGCGTAGACGAGCTGCGGCGCCGGTCCGCCCGTTGGCAGAACGTGCTCAACGACGAGATGGCCGACCTGATCTCCGACGTCGAGTACGACCTGCGCGACCGCACCCGCAAGATCCTGCGCGAGGTCGACAAGACCTACGACGAGGCCGATCCCGCGATCGGCTGGGACAAGTTCGAGCAGTGGCTGGAGGACAACCTCAACGAGGCCGCCACCACGAACTTCGCCTGGCTGATGGAACGCGCGGAGTGGGTGGCCGCGAAGGTCGCGAAGAACTTCCCGGTCTACCGCGAGGACCTGATCCCGGGTTCGGTGCTGCCGGACGACCTGCTGGAGCCGATCGGCAAGCTGGACAAGCCGAAGATCGAGCCGTTCTCCGTGCCGCAGAAGCTCTTCACCGGTCTGCGCGGCGGCTACGGAGGTGTGCTGATGTTCGGCCTGGTCACCTCGCTGGCCGGCATGCCGCTGATCAACGTGATCTCGCTCGGCGCCGGCGCCCTCTTCGGCGGGAAGTCCATTTTGGACGAAGGCGACCAGAGGCTGAAGCGCCGCCAGGCCGCCGCCAAGGCCGCCGCGCAACGGCACGTGGACGACTTCTTCATCAAGTTCTCCAAGGACGTCCGCGACGCCGGCCGGCACATCCAGCGCTCGCTGCGCAACCACTTCAGCACCCTCGCCGAGGAGCTGCAGGAGACGTTGCTGGAGTCGGCCCGCAGCGCCAAGCGCGCGGTGCAGGACGACCAGACCGAGCGCGAACGCCGGTTGCGGGAGGGTCGCAAGGAGCTGGACAAGCTGATCACGCTCTACAAGCGGGTGCAGGCACTCGGGGGTCCGGCGATGGAGCTCACCGCGTGACCCTGGACCGCGTCGTCTGGTCGATGCTGCAGGAGGCACTGGCCGTCTACCGCGACAGCCCGCGCGCCACCGGCTGGTTGCGCTCCCACGTCGAGCGCTACACCGAACCTGTCCGCGTCGCCGTCGCTGGGCGTTCCCGCATCGGCAAGTCCACTGTGGTCAGCGCGCTGATCGGCGACGAGTTCGCGCCGCTGAGCTCCTTCGTCTGGTACCGCGGCGGCACCGAGCCGAGGGCGCACGTGTTCTCCGGTCACGGCCGGCCGCACGAGGTCGCGGTGAGCAGGCGGGGCGGCCGGCACCACGTCGAGATCGGCCAGTTCGACCGCGCCGACCGAGTGGTCGTCGAGTGGCCGGCGCGGACGTTGCGGGACGTCGTGCTGATCGACACGCCGTCCGAGGCCACGCCGGAGCAGGTGCTGGGCGAGGCGGACGCGTTGCTCTACCTGATGCGGCACGTGCAGGACGACGACCTGAAGTTCCTGCAGGCCGCCAACGACCACCCGATCGCCAGGGTGTCCAACGTGCACACGGTCGCCGTGCTCGCGCGCGCCGACGAGATCGGCGCGGGACGGATCGACGCGTTGTCGTCGGCCAAGCAGATCGCCCGCCGCTACCGCCGTGACGTGGCCGTGCAACCGTTGTGCCAGAACGTGGTCTCGGTCGCCGGGCTGCTGGCCGTGGCCGCGAGGACGTTGCGCGAGGACGAGTTCGCGGCGCTGCGCGTGCTGGCCTCGCTCGGCCGCGAGGAGCTCGAGGACCACCTGCTCTCGGCCGACCGGTTCGTCGGCGAGCAGTTCCCGGTGCCGATGGAACCGGCCGTGCGGCAGGCGTTGCTCGAACGGTTCGGCATCTTCGGCGTCCGGCTGATCACCGCGCTGATCCGCCAGGGCTTCGACACGCAGGTCAAGCTCACCGGCCAGCTCGTGCAGCGCAGCGGCCTGGGCGAGCTGCGCGACTCGATCGCGATCCACTTCACCGAGCGCCGCGAGATCCTCAAGGCGCGGTCGGCGTTGCTGGCGCTGGACGTGCTGTTCCGGATGGAGCCGCGGCAGAACGCCCGCAAGCTGATGGCCGACCTGGAACGGGTCGTCGCCTCCGCGCACGACTTCCGCGAGCTGCGGCTCGTGGCGGCGTTGCAGGCCGGGCGCACGAAACTGCCGGCGGAGCTGCAGGCCGAGGCGTTGCGGCTGGCCGGCGCCGAGGGCACCACCCCGTTGGCGCGCCTGGGTTTCGACTACGAGGCCGATGTGCGCGAGCAGCGGGAGGCGTTGCTCGACGCGCTGGTGCGGTGGCAGGCGCAGGCCGCCGACGTGCACGCGCCGAACGACCACCGCCGGGCCGCGCAGGTCGTCGTGCGCACCTGCGAGGGACTCCTTCCGCAACTGCGCTGAGGCACCATGGATCGCATGGAACTCGTGCGTTGGGCAGACGAGCACTTCGAGCACCTGCTGCGCTGGGCGACCGATCCCCGGATGACGAGGTACGTCGGCAACGGGAAGCCCTGGACCCCGGAGTACGTGGCCGAACGGCACGAACAGGCGTTGCGGCACTGGAAAGAACACGGTTTCGGTCTGCACGCGGTCGTCGAGGACGGCGTGGTCGTCGGGATCGGGCAGCTGGTCGTCCGCGGCCCGGACGAGATGGAGATCGGCTACTGGGTCGACGCCGACCACTGGGGCCGCGGCCTCGCCACCCGGATCGCCGTGGAGCTGCGGGACAAGGCTCTCGCCGTCAAACCCCGCGTGTTCGCGGGACATCAGGCCGAGAACGTCGCGTCCGGGCGCGTGCTGGAGAAGGCCGGGCTGAAGTACGTCACCAGCAAGTACATGTTCGGCAGGCTCCAGCACGGCTACGCGTTGGGAGAGGGCATGACGGACCAGGGCGTGCTGCGCTACAGCGCGTTCACGAAGGACCCGGCGGGCGGCAACCCGGCCGGTGTCGTGCTCGACGCGACCGGCCTGTCCGACGACGAGATGCTCGTCATCGCCGCGAAGGTCGGTTACTCCGAGACGGCGTTCGTGCTGCCGCGGGGCGGGCGCGAGTTCGACGTCCGGTACTTCAGTCCCAAGGCTGAGGTGCCGTTCTGCGGCCACGCGACCATCGCCACCGCGGTCGCTCTGGCGGAACGGATCGGGGACGGGCTGCTGACGTTCCACACGCCGGCCGGGGAGATCACCGTCGAGACCGCCGCCGGCACCGCGAGCCTGACCAGCGTGCCGACCAGCACGTCCGAGGCGGACCCGGAACTCGTCGGCAGGGCGCTGGAAGCGTTGGGGTACGAGGAGATCGGCGACGGTCCGGTGCACGTCGGCTTCGGCGGCGCCCGGCACCTGCTGATCCCGCTGAAGTCCCGGGAACAGCTCGCGGACCTCGACTACGACTTCAACGCGTTGCGCGACCTGATGCTGGCGCACGACCTGACGACCGTGCACCTGTTCTGGCGCGAGTCCGCCGACCTCGTGCACGCCCGCGACCCGTTCCCGGTCGGCGGCGTGGTCGAGGACGCGGCGACGGGCGCTGCCGCCGCCGCGTTCGGCGGTTACCTGCGCGACCTCGAAGGGCCGCAGCGGTTCGTGATCAGCCAGGGCGAGGACATGGGCAGGCCGTCCCGGCTGGAGGTCGACGCCACGCGCGAGGACCGCCGGGTGACGGTCACGGGCGCGGCGGTCGTCATCTCCTGACGGGGTTCGACGCTGCTGCCGCGGAGCGCAGGGTGCGCGGCAGCAGCGTCGAACCGAAGGGGTGCGCACCCTCCCGCGCCGGACCTCTGGCGCTGCCGCAAGCGCCGGGCCGGATGACTGACTTCACTATGGACCGATCGAAGGGTGGCGGCGCATTCAGAACGGGGATACAAGGTCTTTATGCCCGAGCTGGAGCTCCGCCACCTCCGCGCGGTTCGCACGATCGCCGAGGAAGGCAGCGTGACCAGGGCCGCGACGCGGCTCGGACTGACCCAACCCGCGCTCAGCGCCCAGCTGCGCACCGTCGAGAGACTGGTCGGCGGGCAGCTGTTCGACCGGTCGCGCAACGGGTGCGAGCCCACGGACCTGGGCAGACGGGTGCTGGGCACGGCACGGCTCGTGCTCGACGAGATGGCCCAGCTGATCAGCACCACGAAGGAGACGGACCGGCGCGGACCGTTGTTCCTGGGCTGCATCCCGATCCTGTACTTCGCGAAGATCGTGGAGAACCTGCGGCAGCTCAACGCCGACGTGCGCGCGGAGGTGCGGCCGTCGTCGTCGGAGATCGTGGACATGCTCGAAGCGGGACAAGTGCACGTGGCGCTGTTCGAGTTCTTCGACGGCATGCACGCGCGCGACCTGGCCGGCATCGAGCTGCGCAAGCTGGTGACCGAACCGGCGTTCGTCGCGCTGGCGGAGACCGACCCGCTGGCCGACCAGGAGGAGATCGACCTGGCCCAGCTCGCCGGCCACGACTGGGTGACCCCGCCCAAGCAGCACATCGGCAGCCGCACGCAGATGTTCCAGGTCTGCGCGGACGCCGGGTTCGTGCCGCGGCTGACCCACCACACCGGGGAGGCGAGCATGGCCCGCGGCCTGGTGGCGGGCGGTTGCGTGTCGTTCGCCGCGGCGCCGTCCCGCACCGGGGAGGGCATCGTGATCAGGCGGCTGCGCGGGATGCCGCTGATGACGGACATCTTCGTGGCGACGCGGCGGGACTCGCCGGTGGCGGGGCGGGCGCACGAGGTGTTCGCGTGCGCCGCCGACGCCTACCGGTCGGTGCTCGACCGCAACCCGGAGTACCGCAAGTGGTGGGACGCGCACCCGGAGGCGCACCCCGAGTTCAACTAGACCGGCCCACGTCCAACGTCGATGAAGGGAACCTTCCTCCACCTCAGGTGCAGGAAGGTTCCCTTCATCGAACACCAGCGAGGCCTGAGACTCGCCGGAGTGTCGACCGAGATACATCGGGTCAGTCACTCGAATGCGCAGTGAATGATCTCACTAACCCTCTAGGAAACCTGACTAGACATCGGATGGATCACGATTAGGGGGCGCAATCTGGCCCCTCGCCCTGGCACAATGGACCAATGGCCCAACCGTTTACCGACGAAAGCCATCCGGCGGAGCCCTATCCGGGTACACGTCCAGACCACTGTTTCGTCCACGTCGACGAAACGGGCTGGCCAGTGCGACCGGATCTCAGGATGGAGTCGGGCTGGCGAGTTGAGCCGGAGAACATCGATCTAGACCAATGGCTGGCGAACCACGGTGAGCCACCACTGGCGGCCCGAATGCCGGTGCTCGGCTACGGCTCGAACGCCAATCCCAGCAAGGTCACCTGGCTCCGCGAGGAGCTCGGACTCGAAGGCCCCGCGGTCGTGCTGCGCGCACGGTGCGAGGGCCTTTCTGCGGTCTGGGCCGCGGGCATGCGCGCGCGTGACGGTCAACGCCCCGCGACCCTCGCGGCCGCACCCGGCCACGTCGAGGAGCACTCCGTCTGGTTCGCCACGCCTGAGCAGCTGCGCGTCCTGGACCGCTGCGAGGGCCGCGGACTGCGCTATCGCCTCGTACGCCTGCACACGGGCCGTGTGGTGCTCTACAACGGCGGTGTCGTCGACAGCGTGCTCGCCTACACCGCGGGCTCCAAGAAGCGGATGCCCATCCTCGTCAACGGCCGTATGGTCCGGTGCGAGGACGTCTCGCAGCGACACGCCCTCGTGCTGGGCGGGAGGCCTGCCGTGACCGACGGACTGGACGTGACCGAGGTGCACGGCGACCCGTCGGCCGACGACTGGCCCGAGCTGCTGTTCGTCTACGGCACGCTCCAGCCGGGCGCAAGCGCTTGGCACCTGATGGAGCCGCACGTCGTGGAGTCCGAGGAGACGCACCTGCCCGGCACGTTGTTCGACACGGGCCTGGGCTACCCCGCCCTGCGTCCCGGCGCCGGCCTGGGCGTGCCCGGTTTCGTGCTGCGGCTGCGGTCGCCCGAGGAGGCGCTGCCGCTGCTCGACGAGTACGAGGGCGGCGACTACCGGCGCGTGCGCGTGGTGCTGCCGGACGGCCGGATCGCCTGGACGTACCTGTGGACCGCGGCGGTGAAGGGCATGTCGGTGCTGCCCAACGGGTGGGGCGTCAACCAGGTCAGGTGAGCCGCCTTGCCTGCGGACCGATGATTCCTCCGCGCCGTGCCGGTCTGCCTGCCGAACACCGGACTCAGGAGAGGGTGACGGCATGCGGAAGCTGATCTTTGCCATGAACGTGTCCCTGGACGGCTACGTCGCCGGGCCCGGCGGCGAGCTCGGCCGGAGCGCGCCGAGCGACGAGCTGTTCCAGTGGTGGTCCGACCGGGTGGGAGCGACGAGCCTGGCGCTGTACGGGCGCGGGCTGTGGGAAGCGATGAGCTCTCACTGGCCGACCGCCGCCGAGCAGCCCGGCGTCACACCGGCGCACACCGAGTACGCCCACCGCTGGCAGGCCATGCCGAAGGTGGTGTTCTCCTCCACGATCAGCGCGGTCGGCTGGAACGCCCGCCTGGTCACCGGTGACGCGGTCACCGAGATCACCCGCCTCAGGGCCGAGGACGGCGAGCCGATGGACATCGGCGGCGCCACCCTCGCCGCGACGGCGATGAGGGCCGGGCTGATCGACGAGTACGTGCTGGTCACCGCTCCGGTCCTGATGGGTGGCGGCACGCCGTTCTTCACGGCCCTGGACAACTGGGTGCACCTGAACCTGGTCGAGACCAGGCCGTTTCCCGACGGCGTGCTCCTGACGAGGTACGAGACCAGGCGCTGAGCCATCTCCAGCCCATCGAGTGAATTACCGGCACGTTGTGTGGCCGAGTTGATATTTGGGCACATCCTTCGGTGGTAGGAGGTGCACCCATGACTCGACGGTTGACGATCGCTTGCGGCCTGCTGGTGCTGGCTTCCGCGACGGCCTGCGGCGGCAGAACCTCGGACACCGGCACCCAGACGATGCCGACGTCGACCCCGCCGTCGTCGACCTCCAGTTCCAGCGCCGCCCCGGCCACCTCGGGGGCCGCCGCTCCGGCCGTGAAGCGCTGCGACTCGTCCACGCTGAAGGGTCAGGTCGAACCGACCGACGCCGGCGCGGGCAACCGGTACGGCAAGTTCGTCGTCACGAACGCCGGCACCATGCCGTGCACGTTGAACGGCTACAGCGGTTTCCAGCTGGAGAACGCGTCCGGCGCGGTGCCGACGAAGCTGGAGCGCAAGGCCGATCCGGGTCCCGCCGCGCTGACGCTGGCGCCCGGCGGCAAGGCCTCCGCGAACCTGCACTGGGGCGTCGTGCCGTCGGGCAACGAGTCCGTCGACGGGCCGTGCCAGCCCGAGCCGTCGAAGGCCGCGGCCATCCCACCGGACGAGACGGTGCCGCTGACCGTGCCGTGGACGTTCGGACCTGTGTGTTCCGGCGGCCGGATCGAGATCAGCGCGTTCTACGCTTCCTAGATGGACGCACCTGGCTGGCTCGCCGTGCTGACCCACGGCGAGCGCATCGCCTTTGCCTTGCGCACCAGGGGAGTTCCGACCGTGGTGACCGAGGACGTGGCGTCGGCGGTGCGGGCCGCCGAGCTACCGGTCGTCCTCATCGGACACTTCACCGGCGCGCCCGCCGCGGTGCGGTACGCCCAGACGCGGGCGGGCATCGCGGCGCTCGCGCTGGTGTCGCCGGTGCTCGGCATGTGGGACGGGGCGTCCGACCAGCTGGCCGAGCTGATGGACGAGGTCGACTTCGGGCCGGCGCTCGGCGACCTGCCCACGTTGTGGCTGCACGGCGCGGACGACGAGATCGTGCCGATTTCGGACACGCGGGCGGGAACGGACCGGATCCGCGGGTCGGCGTTCGAGGAGCAGATCGTCGACGGGCTGCTGACCGACGGAGAGGCCGTCACGCGGGTGCTGGAGTTCGCGCGAAAGGTCGTCTGACACCATTTCGGGCGTGGAAGACCTCGTGCTGCTGATCACCGTGGTGGTCGAGGCGGCGGACGAGCAACAGGCGCGTGCCGCGTGCGATGCGCTCATCAGCCGTACCGGGGCCCGGGTCGTGGACGCCCGCGACTGCTCGGACGAGGAGCCGGGGTGCTGGGCGGTCGTGATCACCGAGCCGAGTGCGGAGAAGGCCACCCACAACGTGTCGGCGGCGCTGGCGCGGGCCGTTCGCACGTTCGTGCGCGGCCTGGGCGACGGATTTCCGACGCCGCGGGTGGCCTGCGAGCCGCCGACGGCGTGGACGGTGCTCGACGACCCCGAGTTGATCAGCGGACTCGTACCGGGTGCCGAGCGCGTCCTGGTCGAGGCGTGGGCCGGAGATGACCCGTTCGGTGCAGGCACTCCGCGTGACGACTCACCCGTGAGGCCGTCTTGATTCACCCGGCCGGTCGGCAGGTGTCCACAACGGGGTGTAGGCGGCTTTGCGAGGGTCACTACACGTGCGACCGAGGAGCCAGCACCGCGCCTAACTGATCATTAAATCAAGGCCCGTTCGAGTGCATTCAGGCATCCACCCAGTTAGCCGATCTTCGCTCTCAACTGTGAAAATCACGCCACAATCTCTACTGAGGGTGGTTGTACGACCACCCTGTTCCGGGAGGGTTCGGGAGCCGACATGGCCAGCATCGAAGAGGTCCGTGCCGCAATTGCCCAGGCGATCGACAAGGCGAGCCAAAGCCAGTCGGCCCTCCAACAGGCGGCTGAGCTCGCCGAGGACGCGCAGCAACTGCTGACATCGGTCACGCAGGGCTCCGTGCAGGCCGACGTCGAGACGACGAACGCCCAGTTCGCCCAGGTCGTGTCCGGTGTGAGCGAGCTGCAGAACTACCTCGGCGCGGGCATTTCCGGGGCCGAGGGCATCAACAGCAGGCTTTGATGGCATCCATCGCCGAGGTTCGTGCCGCGCTCGAGCAGGCGAGCGAGATCCTGCGTGAGTCGTACCGCAGCGTGCGTTCCGCGCAGGAGGGCCTCGACGAGGCCGTCGCGATCCTCGCCGAGTCGAGCGAGAACCACCACGAGTCGCTGCTTCCACCGGAGTTCGTGCGTGCCAAGGAAAGATTCCCCGATCAGTTGGAGCTGATGGTGGGAACCCTTGAGCGCATCCAACGACTCACCGTGGAGCTGTGATGAGCAGGCGGGACGATCGTCGACGGAGGATCGAGGAAGCCTTCGCGGAGTTCCAGCGCGCCGTTTCGGCCGCGCTGGGCTCCGTGGCGCGCGAGCACCGGGCGCTCGCCACCGAGCACGCGAAGGACATGTTCGAGTTCACGGTGCGCGGCATGGGCATCGACAGAGCGATCCGCGACGCCGCGCTCGCGAACGCGACCCCGTTCCTGGTCGTCGACGAGAAGCGCGAGCAGAACCCGCGGCAGGCGCCGCTCTCGATGGCCCAGTTCGCGGAGCGGCTCGCCCAGATCAAGCACGACTGGCAGCAGTCGTACCACGAGTGGACGTCCTCGGGCCCGGACCAGCTGACCGCGCTGGTGAACTCGGTCGCCGCCGGACCGGCGTCGTGGCCGCACGAGTCGTGGCTCGGCACGCCGGGCACGCACGACGGCAGTGACGGCGTGCCGGAGCTGTGGCGGATCGGCACGGGCGTGGTGACGTCCGCGCCGGAGGCCCAGCCGTTCCCGGTGGCGGTGCCGCTGCTGGACCAGGCGCACCTGCACATCTCGTCCACTCCGGACAGTCGTCAGCTCGCGGACACGCTGGTGGAGAGCCTGTTGCTGCGGGTGCTGTCGCACTTCCAGCCGGGTCTCGTGCACGTGCACGTGTGGGACGTCGGGCAGCTGACGGGGTCGTTGCCGGGGCTGTACCCGTTGACCCGCGCCAACCTGCTGACCGTGCACGACCCGGCGCGGTTGCACGAACTGCTGGACGAGCTGTCCGAGCACATCCGCCAGGTGCACACCAAGGTTCTGGTCGACGGGCATCTGACCGTGCGTTCCGTCAGCGGTGAAGGCCGGCGCACCGAGCCGTGGCGGATCGCAGTGCTGTTCGGCAACCGCAAGGCGTTGAAGGAAGAGCACCAGCAGCAGCTGCAACGCGTGGCGCGCAACGGGTTGGCGTGCGGGGTGCAGCTGTTCATCGTCGACATCCCGATCACGATCAACTCGCCGGTCGAGACGGTCGCGTTGCGCGGCGACGGCACGGCGTTCTGCACGATGACCGGCAAGCACGTGACGGTGACGCTGGATCCCGCTCTGCCGCGGACGCTGGTGCCGCGCGCGTGTGCTGCCATCGCGGAGAAGCGCGAGGAACGCCGCACGCGCATGAGCACGTTCGGCGACCTGCTGCCCGAGCGGCCGTGGACCGAGAACTCCGCGGCGGGAGTCGTTGCGCCCGTTGGGTTCGACGACGGCGAACCGGTCTGCGTGCACCTGGGCGACACCTCGCCGCACGCGTTGATCGGCGGCCCGTCCGGTTCCGGCAAGACGAACTTCCTGTACGCGATGCTCGGCTCGTTGTGCGCGCGGTACGCGCCGGACGAACTGGAGCTGTACCTGCTGGACTTCAAGGAAGGCGTGTCGTTCGCGCAGTTCGCGCCGGGCCGCAAGGACCCGTCGTGGCTGCCGCACGCGCGCCTGGTCGGCGTGAACGTCAACACCGACCGCGAGTTCGGTGTCGCGCTGCTGAAGTTCCTGGCCGACGAGATGCGTCGGCGTGCGGACGCGGCCAAGCAGCACGAGGTCACCAAGCTCGAACACCTGCGCGCGGAGGACCCGAACGGCCGGTGGCCGCGGATCGTCGCGGTGATCGACGAGTTCCAGTACCTCTTCGGTGAACGCGACCAGGTCACCGCCGCCGCGACCCAGCTGCTGGAGGACGTGGCCAGGCGCGGTCGTTCGCAGGGCATCCACCTGGTGCTGTCGTCGCAGGACGTCTCGGGCATCGAGGGGTTCTGGGGCAAGTCGGCCATCTTCGAGCAGTTCACCGTCCGCATCGCGCTGCCCAAGGCCCGCCGGGTGCTCGCCGAGCCGCAGAACGACGCCGCCGTCGAGCTGCCGCGCTGGCACGCGGTGATCAACCACGAGTCGGGTGTGAAGCCGGGCAACGAGATCTGCCGCGTGCCGGACTCGACGTCCAAGGGCACGATGGACTTCCTGCAGAACGAGCTGTGGCGCCGCGATCCCGGCGCGGCCCCCGGCCTCTTCGACGGAAGCAAGGTGCCGTTCCTCGACGCGCTGCCGGGCTTCCTCGAACTGCGGCCGGGTGACGCTTCGCCTACCGTGCTGTTGGGACAGGTGATCGACGTCGCGGGCAGCGCGGCGCGGGTGCGGTTCGCCCGCACACCGGGTCGCAACATCGCGGTCATCGGCTCCGTGGTCCAGGACGCGGCCGCCGTGCTCGGCGGAGCGGCCGCGTCACTGGGCAGGCAGCACGAGCCGCACGAGGCCGCGTTCACGCTGGCGTGCCTGGTCGACGAGGCCATGCCGTCCGTGCTGCACCTGGCGAAACGCCTGAGTGCGGACGGCCACGACGCCTCGGTGATCGGCATCGACGGCATCCGCGAGCTGCTGGACCGCACCGCGGCCCGGTTGCAGTCGATCAACACCGGCACGTCCGACACGCCGCCGTCACCGCACTACCTGGTGCTCTACGGCGTCGACGCGGCGCACACGCTGCTGGAGCAGAAGGATGCGGCGACGCGTGCGTCCGGTGTGGACAGCCTGCGCACGGTTCTCAAGCACGGCCCGGAGAACCGCACGCACGTGCTGGGCTGGTGGCGCGGTGTCACGAGGCTCAAGGCGAGCCTCCCGCCGGGTGTGTACGACGACATCGGCGCCTGGGTGGCGTTCGACGTCCAGGGCAAGGAGCTGCTGTCGCTCGGACCTGAACAGGTCATGGCGTGGTCGCCGCGACCACGACGCGGTCTGTTCTTCGACCGGTTCGAGCACTCGCGACCGCAGGTGATCATCCCGTTCGACACAGGAGAAGCGTGATGAACCCGATGATGACGACCATGTTCGAGTCGGTCCCGTCGCAGCGTCAGAGCGAGGAGGTGATCGAGGTGCCGACGACGTTGCCCGAGAACGTTTCCGCCGTTGAGCGCTACAAGGAGATCATCGCCATCGCCACGGACGCGGCGGCCCGCCAGCGCAAGCTGGACGAGGTGCGGTGCGCCGAGCTCGCCGAGCGGATCGCCGCCACCCAGCAGGAGATCGCCGAGGTCCGCGACCGCGAGAGGGTCGTCCGCATGGGCGCGGCCCTGCACTGGGAGCAGGCCGTCGAACAGCTGTGGAACGAGCGCTGGCTGCAGATGGTCACGCCGCCGCTGCCCGACGAGTCCGTCCCGCCGCGTCCGCAGGGCGAGTACAACCGGGCGATGGACGTCGCGTACCAGGCGCTGGAGGACTCGCTGGCCAAGCGGACCCTGTTGCGCCGCAAGCAGAAGGACTGAGTGCGCCGCTTACGCACCACCGCCGACGTCCAGGACGCCTCCGCCGACCCGCTGATCAGGTGGGCGGCGCAGGCGCTGTCGGCGGGTGGAGCGGCCTGGGAGCACCGAGGCGCCGTGGCCGTTCACGCGCCCGCGTTGACCCGTCGCCGCCGGCTGGTGCTGTCCGGCCCGGCGGAAGGGGTCGCCTCTCTGCTGTCCGCGCACGGCCGCGGCGTGGAGCTGCGACCGCTGCTGGACCGGTCGCTGGCCCACGAGGTCGCCGCCCTGATGCCCACGCCGTGGGTGGAGGACAAGCCGTTCGGCTGGATGGACCGCTCGGGCACGCTGGACCTCCCGGATGACGCCGAGTGGCTGTCCGCGACGGACGACGTCCCGCCGCTGCTGCGCGCGGCCTTACCGGAATCCTGGGCCTGGCCGGGCGAGACAGGCGTCCGCCGGTGGGCGGGCGTGCACGTCGGCGACACCCTGGTGGCCACCGCGGCCGAAGCCTGGTCGTCCGCCGACGTCGGTTTCATGATGGGCGTGGCCGTCCATCCGTCCCACGTGGGTCAGGGTCTGGGCCGGCGCGTCTGCCAGTTCGTCACGTCCTCGCTGCTCACCCTCTACGGCACGTGCGCGCTCTTCGTGGAGAACTACAACGCGCCGGCCATCGCCCTTTACCGCAAGCTCGGCTTCGCGTACCGGGACATCACCACCCTTCTTCCTGCGGTCTAGCTCACAACCCGGAACACTCCTCCACGGACGGCTGTTGAACCGGATAACTGATCCGCAAATCTTGGATGGAGATGGTTCGACCATGACCAGCACCGCACTCGAAGTCCGGCTCGCCGCCCGCCCCAACGGCTGGCCGACGGAGGACACCTTCGAGATCGCCGAGGTCGACATCCCCACCCCTGGCGAGGGCCAGATCCTCGTCCGCAACGTGTTCATGAGCGTCGACCCGTACATGCGCGGCCGGATGAACGACGTGAAGTCCTACGTCCCGCCGTTCCAGGTGGGCCGGCCGCTCGACGGCGGCGCGGTCGGCGAGATCGTCGCGGTCGGCGAGGGCGTCTCCGGCCTGGCCGTCGGCGACAGTGTCCTGCACGGCCTGGGCTGGCGCGAGTACGCCGTCGTCCCCGCCACCCACGCGGTGAAGGTCGACCCGTCCATCGCGCCCCTCTCGGCCTACCTGGGCGTCCTGGGCATGCCGGGCCTCACCGCCTACGCGGGCCTGCTGGCCACCGCCGAGTTCAAGGAGGGCGACGTCGTCTTCGTCTCGGGCGCGGCCGGTGCCGTGGGCCAGCTCGTGGGTCAGATCGCCCGCCTGAAGGGCGCCTCGCGCGTCATCGGCTCGGCCGGCTCCCCCGAGAAGGTCAAGTACCTGGTCGAGGAGCTCGGCTTCGACGCCGCCTTCAACTACAAGGACGGCCCCGTCGCCGAGCAGCTCGCCGCGGCGGCCCCCAACGGCATCGACGTCTACTTCGACAACGTGGGTGGCGAGCACCTCGAAGCCGCCATCTCGTCGCTGAACGTCCACGGCCGGGTGGCCATCTGCGGCGCCATCGCCCAGTACAACGACACCGAGCCGCCCGCGGCCCCGCGCAACCTGGTCCAGGTCATCGCCAAGCGCCTGACCCTGCGCGGCCTCCTCGTCGGCGACCACAAGGACCTGCAGCAGCAGTTCGTGACCGAGGTCGGCGCCTGGATCGCCTCCGGTCAGCTGAAGTACTCGGAGACCGTGATCGAGGGCGGCGCGCGCCAGGCCCCGTCCGCGTTCCTGGGCATGCTGCGCGGCGACAACACCGGCAAGATGCTCGTGCGCTTCTGAGCTGACCGCACGCGGGGAGCTTTCGTACGCTCCGAGAGTACGAAAGCTCCCCGCGTGGCTAGAGCAGCTTGCCGGGGTTGAGGATGCCGGTGGGGTCGAGCTGGGCCTTCACGGCTCGCAGGACGTCGAGGCCGATCGAGCCGATCTCGTGTTCCAGCCACGGCTGGTGATCACGGCCCACCGCGTGGTGGTGGGTGATCGTGCCGAGCCGTGAGATGGCATCGGACGCGGCGACCTTCGCCCGTTCCCACTGGCCCACCGGATCTTCGAGATCGCGCGGCACCAGCACGGTGAAGTACAGCGAGGCCCCGGTCTCGTAGGCGTGCGAGATGTGGCACATGATCACCGGGTCGCCCAGTTCCCTGGCCAGTGCCGACCGCACCTCGTCCCGCAGCTCGGACACGCGGGACCAGTGCGTGGCGGTTTCCAGCGTCTCGACGCACACCCCCGCGTCCAGCAGCGCGTCCCGCTGCCGAGGCCCGTTGAACCGTCCATGCACCCAGGCCGCCCCCATGGCCCGCCCGAGCCGTACGACCTTCTTGCCGCTCAACGCGCTCATGGTGGCCGACCGCGACCGGCACTCCCACCCGAGGATCACCAGGCACGGCTGCTTGATCCCCCGCAACCGCAGGTACCTCTTCACGTTCGCGGCCTTGGCTCCCGCCAGTTCCAGCGCGACCTCGGTTTCGTCCACATCGGACAGTCGGGTGACGTCGGCCGGCACCCCGTCCTGGGCCAGCGTCCGCACGAGGTCGACCCCGGCCTCCCAGCCGTCCACGACGAACCCCTCGTACCGGGGCCCGTACGGCTTCGGCCGCACCCGCACGGACACCTCGGTGATCACCCCGAAGAGCCCTTCGCTGCCCAGCACCAGCTGCTTCAGGTCCGGACCGGCGGCCGAGGCCGGTGCGGTCCCGACCACCCACTCCCCCACGGGCGTCGCCACCCGGACCGACTCGACCATGTCCTCGAACCGGCCGTAACCGGAGGAGGCCTGACCGGCGGACCGCGTGGCCGCGAACCCGCCGATCGTGGCCCGTTCGAACGACTGCGGCACGTGCCCGAGCGTGAACCCGTGCTCACCCAGCAACCGTTCGGCCTCCGGCCCGGTCACCCCGGCCTGCAGCACGGCGACCCTGGACACCGGATCGACGGAGACCAGCGAACCGAGGCCGGCCAGGTCCAGCGCCACGACGGCGGACTTGGTGCCGCGCAGGGCTTCCACGCCACCCACCACGGACGTGCCGCCGCCGTACGGGACGACGGCGACGTCGTGCTCGACGCAGATCTTCAGCACCTCGACGACCTCGTCCGGTGAAGCGGGCTGCACGACGGCGTCGGGAACCGCCGGGGTGCCGTGGCCTCGGTGGCGCAGCAGGTCCAGGTACGAGAGCCCACCGGTGCGGGCGAGCCGGTCCTGCGCGTCGGCGGACACCGTGCAGACGGCTTCCAGCGCGGTGAACGCGTCCGCTGACAGCGCCGACTCCGGTGCTGTCAGCGGCACCTCGGCGAACGGCTCGCCCAGGCCGACGCGCCGGCTCAGCCAGGCCAGCGCGTGCGGCGGCAACGGCGTGGTTTCGGAGGTCCATCGGGCCCTGGTCACTGCTACAGTGTTACACATGACGTCTCAACGTCACACCCACGACGCGCTGCTCGACGCGACCCGTGAGTGTGTTCTCGAAGTGGGGGTGCGTCGCACCACCCTCACCGACGTGGCGAAACGCGCCGGCGTGAGCCGCATGACCCTGTACCGCCGCTACCCGGACGTCGACCACCTCGTCCGCGCGTTGATGACCAGGGAGTTCGCCGCACTGCTGGAGCAGGTCGAACAGGCGGCCCGCCGCGGCAACGCCCGCGAGCAGCTGGTCACCAGGGCCGTGGAGGCGATCAAGGCGCTCTCGGGCAACCCGCTCATGCAACGGGTGCTCCAACTCGACGCCGAGCTGATGCTGCCCTACCTCACCGAACGCCTCGGCAGCACGCAGCGGCTGGTCGAGCAGTTCCTGGTCGGGCAGATCGAGGCCGGGCACCTCGACGGGTCGATCCGGTTCGGTGACGCCAAGACGCAGGCCCGCGTGGTGCTGCTGACCACGCAGTCGATGGTCCTCTCCACGAAGCCCGCCACGTCCGGGCTCGACTTCACCTCGCTGCTGGACGAGCTGGCCAAGCAGCTGGACGGAGCTCTGCGACCGTGAACACGTCCCTGAACGCCACCCGCCGCTTGGAGGACCTCCAAGCGGCACAGCGAGAAGTCGCCGACGTCCTCGTGATCGGCGGCGGCGTCACGGGCACTGGCGTCGCGCTCGACGCGGCGTCACGCGGCCTGAAGGTCGTGCTGCTGGAGGCGCACGACCTGGCGTTCGGGACGTCCCGCTGGTCCAGCAAGCTCGTCCACGGCGGCCTGCGCTACCTCGCGAAGGGCGACGTGAAGCTCGCCCACGAGAGCGCGGTCGAGCGCGGCGTCCTGATGACCAGGACGGCACCGCACCTCACCCGCACGCTGCCGATGCTGTTCCCGTTGCACGCGGGCGCGAACCACTTCGTCATGGCGGGCCTCAAGGCGGGCAACGCGCTGCGCATCAGCGCCGGCACCCCCGCCAGCGTGCTGCCGCGTCCACGCCGGGTGCCCAAGCACGAGGCGCTGGCGCTGGTCCCCGGCCTGAACCCGGAGAACCTCACCGGCGGACTCCTCAACTACGACGGCCAGCTCGTCGACGACGCCCGCCTGGTCGTGGCACTGGCCAGAACCGCCGCCGGCTACGGCGCCCGCATCATCACCCGCGCGAAAGTCCTGACGCTGCAAGGCGATGGCGCCGAAGCACTGGACGCCCTGACCGGCTCCACGTTCAGCGTCAGGGCAAAGGCGGTGATCAACGCGACCGGCGTCTGGGCCGGCACGCTCGCACCCGTGCAGCTGCGCCCGTCCCGCGGCTCACACCTGGTCGTGGGCGCGGAAACCGTTGGCATCACAGGAACAGCGCTGACCATCCCGGTTCCGGGCGAACGCAACCGCTACGCCTTCCTGCTCCCCCAGGCGAACGGCCGCGTGTACGTCGGCCTCACCGACGAGCCGGTCGACGAGATCCCGGACGTGCCGGCGGTTCCGGAGTCCGATGTGGACTTCCTGCTCCGGACCGCTTCCGGTGTCCTGCGACGAAACCTCACCAGGGCCGACGTCATCGGCAGCTACGCCGGTCTGCGCCCGTTGCTGGAGGCCGAGGGCCAGACCGCGGACCTGTCCCGCCACCACGCCGTTCTCAAGGCCCAGAACGGCGTGATCACGGTCGTCGGCGGCAAGCTCACCACCTACCGCAAGATGGCGGCCGACGCGGTCAACGCGACCGGCCTGACGCAGATCCCGTGCCGCACCAAGGACATCCGCCTCGTCGACGACCAGCCGCAGCCGACCACGCCGATCGCGCCGGGCGTCACCGAGGCCGACGTCGTCCACGCGATCCGGCACGAGGGCGCGCTGGACGCCGACGACGTCCTCGACCGGCGCACCCGCATCGGCCTGGTGCCGGCGGACCGGGAGAAGGCCGCACCGGAGATCGCGAAGCTGCTGGCCGCGGTGTGAGCGGCACGGCGCCTGCCCTGCCCACGCGCCGTCGCATCAGCCCGCGCGCAACGCACCGTTTCAACGCGAAAGCGGGGTGCCCGCACCCGGACACCCCGCTTCCCGCGCAAGATCACTCGCCGATGACCGGCTTCGCGGCCTTGGGCGGGTCGACCAGCGCCTCGCCCTCGATCCGCACCTTCCGCTTGTGCTCGTTGCTGCCACCGCCCTGCTGATGACCGGCACCACCCATCGGGGCACCGCCCATCATGCCGCCGCCCGCGCCACCGGCACCGCCACCGGGTCCGCGCGGAGCACCGCCGGCAGCGCCACCGGCGGGACCGTGGCCCGCGGCACCACCGGCCGCCATGACACCGGCCGCGCCACCGAACTGCGTCGGCTGCGTGCTGCCGGCGCCACCGCCACCGGCCGGGCCGCCGAGGCCCGCGGGCATGCCGCCGCCGCCACCGCCCGCGCCCTTCGGGATGGCACCGCCACCGCCACCACCACCGCCTCCTGCGGACAGGGACGCGCTGTGGTCGGTCGTCGTCGGGCGGTACCAGTCCGCGTTCGTCGTGACCGGCGTGGCACCGATCGACGGAGGCTTGGTCACGCCACCGGCGGTCGTGGTCGTGTCGGTCTCCCAGTGACCGGGCACCCACCGGCCGTGGCCCGGTCCAGCGCCGGTACCCGTACCCGTGCCGACACCCGTACTCGTGCCGGGCGGGACGTAGCCGCCACCGCCACCCGCGCCACCGGCACCGCCGTGCTGAGCGGCAGGAGGCGTGTAGACGGGACGAACGGACGGACCGGCGCCCACCCCGGGCCCCTGCCCGTACGGTCCCTGGTACCCGTCGGTGTTGCCGCCGCTGTAGCCGGGACGGACGTTGCTCAGCCCGTCGCCACCGGTGTTGTGGCCCTGCGTGTAGCCACCGGCGCCGCTCGTGAACGTCCCACCGGCACCGGAGTGCGCCTGGTTCTGCTGGTCGCCGCGGAGGCCTTCGAAGCCGCCGGAGGTCGGCCGGTCGATGCCACCGCCGCCACCGCCACCGCCCTTGTGCGCCATGGAGGAGATCGCGTCGATGACCTGCTCGGCTACCTTGGCGATCGAGGAGACCTGCTTGACCAGGTTCATCAGCTTCTGCACGGAGCCGACGAGCTTCTGCAGGAAGTCGGCCAGCTTCTTCGCGTACTTGACCGCGGTCGTGACGATGTCCGCGATCGCGCCCGCGATGGCCGCGCCGAACGTCAGGAACGACGCCGCGAGCCACTGGATGATCTTCATGACCATGTCGGACACGGCCTGGGAGATCATGTCCATGATCATCTTGCGGACGGTGCCGACGAGCTGGCCCGCGCCCTCCACCGCACCGGCGATGCCGTCGACGGCCTTGGACAACGTCTCCAGGCCGCCCGCGTGCTTCTTGGCCGCGGCGCGGTAGCCGTCGGCCGCCCTGCCCTGCCACTCGCGGGTCTGCGTGACGCAGATCTTCTCGTACTCCTGGGCGATGCCGTGCACCTGCTGGCCCGCCGAGCGGAACGACTGCGCCATCTTGGAGATGGACTCGGGGCTGCCGAGCAGGACGTCGAACGGCTCGCGCAGGAAGTCGACGTGCTGGATCGCCCAGCTGAAGCCGGCGGAGAGGAAGCCGCTCAGCGGGTTCGAGGCCATGCCGACGATGTCCATCGCCGTGTTCGCGATGCCGAGGCCCGCGTTGACCCAGTCGCCCCGCTCGATGGAGGAGTAGGCGCTGGAGATGTTGCTGATCAGCTGCTGCGGGTCGGTGCCCTTGGCCTGCGACGCGGGGGCGGTCATCCCCGGCCTCCCTTGAAGCCGAACATGTTGTCGAGGTCGACCTGCTCGTACTGCTCGATGGTCTCCTTGAGCCCGATGCCCATGTCCATCAGCGAGTTGGCGGCCTTGCCGAGCCCGTCCTGCGACAGTCCGGCCTGCTGGAGGACGTTCTGGGCGAGGAACCCGAGGAAGACGCCGAAGGCCTGGGTCGTGAGCGCACCCGGATCACACGTCTCGGTGGCCTTGCGCATCCGCTCCATGAGCCGGTCCACGTTCGCGGCGTGGGATCTCAGCTCATCGAGATCGATGTTGAAGTGCTGTGCTGACTGCATCGCCTACCCCCTCCTGCACTCAGGCCATGACGTCGGGCGGGTTGGTGAAGTACTCGTCGTCGGGCCGCGTGTCCTTGCGCTCCAACTCCGACTTCGGTTCTTCCTCGTCGGTTCCGTCGCCCGCGTATCCGTTCGGCATCTGCGCCTTCACGAACTCCAGCGCCGGGCTGTCGCCGACGAAGTCCGTCATGATCTGGACGACGCGGCCGGAGGCGTCCCGCTGGGCCTTGGCCGAGGCGGTGAGCACCGCGGAGGCGATCTCGCTGGGGTCCATGCCGCGCGCTTCCGGCTTGATCTGCAGGTCGGTCAACACGCCTGTGGCGTTGACCGTCACCGTGATCAGTCCGTCCGGCGAGCTGGCGCTTCCGCCCACACCGCCGAGCTGGTCGCGGGCCTGCTCTGCCTGCTGTTTCGCCTGCTCGATCTTCGCCCCGTACTGCGCGAGCCACTGATCGGGGTCAATGGGCTGCATGGTCACCCCCGTTGAGTGAATTGGTCGTTCGTTCGATTCGCCGTAGACGCCCGTATCGTTTCACTCGTTCCCTGCCCACCGATACTTTGAGTCCGATTACCGCCATCCGGACCAACGAAGGGGTGCACCGTGCCTGAGGGAGTGCTGGAGATCGACCGGATCTCCAAGCGCTACGGGGAGGTCGTCGCCCTGCGGGACATGTCTTTCGACGTGCGCGCGGGCGAGCTCTTCGGGTTCGTCGGCAGCAACGGCGCCGGGAAGACCACGACCATGCGAATAGCGCTGGGCGTGCTCGCCGCCGACTCCGGCGAGGTGCGGTGGAACGGCAGAGCCGTCGACCTGGACACGCGCCGCCGGATCGGGTACATGCCGGAGGAGCGAGGTCTCTACCCGCGCATGAAGGTGCTCGACCAGCTCGTGTACCTGGCCGAGCTGCACGGCATGAGCACCAACGAGGCCCACACGAGCGCGGAGAACTGGATCGCCCGCCTCGGCCTGCGCGACCGCCGCACGGACGAGGTGCAGCGGTTGAGCCTCGGCAACCAGCAGCGCGTGCAGCTCGCCGCGGCGCTGGTGCACGAGCCGGACGTCCTGGTGCTCGACGAACCGTTCTCCGGGCTGGATCCGGTGGCGGTCGACGTGATGAGCCACGTGCTGCGCGAGAAGGCGTCCTCCGGGGTGCCCGTGGTGTTCTCCAGCCACCAGCTCGACCTGGTGGAACGGCTGTGCGACCGGGTCGGCATCGTGAGCGCCGGTTCGATGGTCGCCAGTGGAACGGTGGATGAACTCCGCTCCGGCGGGGTGCCGCGGCTGGTCGTTGAGTCGCCAACGACCGACTGGGCTGTCACGCTGGACGGTGTGCGGGTGATCGAGAAGAACGGGACGCGCTGCGTGCTGGAGCTCGCCGACGGCGTCGACGACCAGTCCGTTCTGCGGGCCGCGCTCGCCGCAGGTCCCGTGCACGAGTTCTCCCGCCAGCGCCCGACGCTGATGGAGCTGTTCCGCAACGTCGTGACCACCGAGACGAGGAGCGCATGACGTCGGCCCGAGCGGTCTCGCTGGTGGCCCGGCGCGAGTTCGTCACGAAGGTGCGCACCAGGTCGTTCCTGATCGGCACCGCGGTGATCATCGCCGTGCTGGCAGGGTACGTGGTGCTGCAGTCGGTGCTGTTCGACGACCAGCAGCGCAGCGTCGTCGGGCTCTCCGGACAGGCGACCCAGCTCGCCGATCCGTTGCGGGAGAAGGCCAGGTCGTTCGGCGTCATCGTCGAGACGCGGGACGTCACGACGATGGGCAACGCCGAACAGCAGGTCCGCGACGGTTCGCTGGACGCCCTGGTGACGGGTGCGCCACCGGCCCTGAAGATGATCGTGAAGGGCTCCGGCGACCAGGTCCTCACGACGGTGCTGAACGACGTGCTGCGCCAGCAGGTCCTGGTCGCGCAGCTCGCCGAGGCGGGCATCTCACCGCAGCAGGTCGCGCAGAACCTCGCGAACGTCAGCGTCGCCGTCACCGCGCTGGAACCCGTTGACCCGCAACGAAGTCAGCGTCTCGCGATCGGGTTGATCGTGGCCGCGCTGCTGTACTACTCGCTGCTCGTCTACGGCACGATGGTCGCCCAGGGCGTGGTCGAGGAGAAGTCCAGCCGGGTCGTGGAGATCCTGCTCGCGACGGTGCGACCGTGGCAGTTGTTGCTGGGCAAGGTGATCGGGCTCGGCGCGGTCGGCCTGCTGCAGCTGCTGGTGATCTCCACGGTCGGGCTCGGGCTGTCGTCCGCGTTCAACGTGGTCGACGTGAGCGCTCTGGGCGGCACGGCGCTGTTGACCGGCGTGCTGTGGTACCTGCTCGGATTCTTCTTGTACGCCACGGTGTTCGCGGCGGCGGCATCACTGGTGTCACGCCAGGAGGAGCTGCAGTCGGTGCTGACGCCGATCAGCATGACGATCATCGTGGCGTTCGTGGCCGGCATCAACCTGATGATCGGCAACCCGTCCGGCCCGACCGTGACCGTGCTGTCGCTGCTGCCGCCGTTCGCACCGATCCTGATGCCGGGCCGGATGGCGATGGGCGTGGCCACGACCTGGCAGGTCGTGCTGGCCGTCGTGCTCGCGCTGGCGGCCATCGCGGCGATCACGTGGCTGGGCGGCAAGGTCTACGCGAACGCCGTGCTGCGGACCGGCGCTCGCGTCAAGCTCCGCGAAGCTCTCAGGATCTGATGGCCTGGTAGCGGTCGAGCGCCACCTGGCGTTCGACCGCGTGGTCGACGATCGGCGGCAGGTCGAGGCTGTCCGGCGCGTACTTGCGCACGTACGCGCCGTCCGGATCGAACTTCTTGGCCTGCGCCAACGGGTTGAACACGCGGAAGTAGGGCGCGGCGTCCGTGCCGCAGCCCGCGACCCACTGCCAGTTGTGCTGGTTCGAGGCGAGATCGCCGTCGATCAGGTGCCGCATGAAGTGCCGCGCGCCCCACCACCACGGCAGGTGCAGGTCCTTCACGAGGAAGCTGGCCACGATCATGCGCACCCGGTTGTGCATGAAGCCTTCCCGCAGCAGCTGACGCATCCCGGCGTCCACGATCGGATAGCCGGTGCGGCCGTTCTTCCAGGCCTCGAACAGCTCCTGGTCGTCGTCGTGCTTCATCCGGTCGAACCTGCGGTCGTAGTTCTCGCGCGCGGTCTCCGGCCGGTGCCACAGGACGTCGGCGTAGAACTCGCGCCAGGCCAGCTCGCTGCGGAACGTGCCGTCGCAGTCCCGCAGCAACGTCCTGGGGTGCAGCACGCCGAACCGCAGGAACGCCGACAGCCGGCTCGTGGCGTCGAGGTCGGGGCGGTCGCGGGTGGTGCCGTAGCCGGGCAGGCGTTCGTCGCGGAACTGCTCCCAGAGCTTCCGCGCGTCCGGGAGTTTCCCTTTTGCCGCAGGGATCTTCACGCTGTGCCCAGGCCTGGTCCAGTCCAGAGTGGACGCCGAGGTGTCCGCGGGAGCGCGCCAGCCGTGCTCCAGCCAGGCGTTGCGGAACGGCGTGAAGACCTTGAACGGCGTTCCGTCCTGTTTGCGCACCCGGCCGGGCGTGACGGCGTACGGCGAGCCGGAGCGCACGAGTTCGATGTCCCCCAACGCTTCTTCGACGGCCTCGTCGCGCCGCCGCCCGTACGGAGCGCAGTCCGCGGAGATGTGGACGCTCCCGGCACCGACTTCCCGCGCGATCCGCGGGACCGTCTTCACCGGGTCGCCGTGCACGACCATCAGCCGGCCACCGAGCTCGTCGTTCAAAGCGTGCAGACACCGGTGCAGGAAATCGATTCGGGGCTGTCCCGACGGTTTCAGCAACCTGTCGTCGAGAACGAACAATCCGAGCGCGCGAGGTGACCTTTCCGCGGCCGCGAGAATGGCTGGATGATCGGATGTCCGCAAATCCCGGCGGAACCAGACGAGCGATGGGGAACTCACCGCTCGACGCTAAAGCGCACGGGGCGCACCTGCATGACAGGCGCGCCCCGCACGGGTGAAGCGGTGTGGCTCAGCGGTTCTCCATCGCGATGAAGTCGCGCTCGGTCGGGCCGGTGTAGATCTGCCGCGGGCGGCCGATCTTCGTGGCCGGGTCGTTGATCATCTCGCGCCAGTGCGCGATCCAGCCGGGGAGACGGCCGAGCGCGAACAGCACGGTGAAGAACTTGGTCGGGAAGCCCATCGCCCGGTAGATCAGACCCGTGTAGAAGTCCACGTTCGGGTAAAGCTTGCGGGAGATGAAGTACTCGTCGCTCAGAGCAGCCTCTTCCAGCTGCTTCGCGATGTCGAGCAGCTGGTCGTCGGCGCCGAGCTTGCCGAGGATCTCGTCGGCCGTCTTCTTGATGATGGCGGCGCGCGGGTCGTAGTTCTTGTAGACCCGGTGGCCGAAGCCCATCAGGCGGACGCCGTCCTCCTTGTTCTTGACCTTGTTGACGAACGACTTCACGTCGCCGCCGTCGGCCTTGATCTTCTCGAGCATCTCCAGCACCGCGCTGTTCGCACCGCCGTGCAGCGGGCCGAACAGGGCGTTGATGCCCGCGGAGATGGACGCGAAGAGGTTCGCCTCGGACGAGCCGACCAGGCGCACGGTCGACGTGGAGCAGTTCTGCTCGTGGTCGGCGTGCAGGATGAACAGCAGGTCGAGCGCGCGGACCAGGTCCGGGTCGAGGTCGTAGGCCTCGGCCGGGAAGCCGAAGGTCATCCGCAGGAAGTTCTCCACCAGGCCAAGCGAGTTGTCCGGGTAGAGGAACGGCTGGCCGATCGACTTCTTGTAGGCGTAGGCCGCGATCGTCGGCAGCTTCGCCAGCAGGCGGATCGTGGAGATCTCGACCTGGTTGGCGTCGAACGGCGACAGCGAGTCCTGGTAGAAGGTCGACAGGGCCGACACCGCGGAGGACAGCACCGGCATCGGGTGCGCGTCGCGCGGGAAGCCGTCGAAGAAGCGCTTGAGGTCCTCGTGCAGCAGGGTGTGCCTGCTGATCTTCTGCGAGAAGTCGTCAAGCTGGGCCTGGGTGGGCAGCTCGCCGTAGATGAGCAGGTAGCTGACCTCGATGAAGTTCGACCGCTGGGCCAGCTGCTCGATCGGGTACCCGCGGTAACGCAGAATGCCCGCGTCACCGTCGATGTAGGTGATCTCGGAGGAGCAGGAGGCCGTGTTGACGAAACCGGTGTCCAGGGTTACCAGACCGGTCGTCGACAGCAGCTTGCCGAGTTCGATGCCGGACGCGCCTTCGGTCGCCGGCACCACCTTCATCTCGAGCTCCCCGCCCCCGTGGCGCAGCGCGACGGTCTGGGTGTCGTTCGGCGCAGTCGTCGCGTCGGGCATTCAAGTCCCTCTCAACGCTCGGACGGGGTGGCGGCAGGTCGCACGGCCTGCCGTCGTCTCGGACCACCCCGTTGGGATCTGAGTCTTCTAAGTTCACTCACGCTAGTCGGCGGAAGGCCCGCCTCGCAGCAGCGGTGTGAACCGATTCTGTGAGATGGGACCGGCATCACATCCGTAATGCCAGTTTCTAGCGCGGCTACCTCACGGTAGTCCGTTCCCCGGTTTTATCCACCCAACGCAGCGGTGAGTTCGCTCGCAAAGGGGGGTTCCGCGCCTGCGCGGGAACATGTGATCGCCGCCGCAGCACCCGCGAAGGTCAATGCGTCGGTCCATTCCTCGTCGCCGAGTGCGCGCACCTTCTCGACGCTCAAGGCGTCGTGGTCGTGCAGCCACGCGAGCAGGGCACCCTGCACCGTGTCGCCCGCCCCGATCGTGTCGACCACGTCCACCTTCGCCGGCGGCACGTCGACCTGGCCCGTGGCGGTGATCACTGACAGACCTTCGCCACCTCTGGTGAGCACGACCGCGGCCGGTCCCTGTGAAATCCACGTCCTTGCGATCTCGATCACGTCGCCATCCTCGGCGAGCCACTGGGCGTCTTCGACGGACACCTTCAGCAGCCCGACGTCCGGCAGCCACGACCGGAACCGCGCCCGATAGGCGCCCGGATCGTCGATCAGCCCGGCCCGGATGTTGGGGTCGAGCGCGGTGAGCAAGCGCTTGCTCTCGCGCCTCAGGACCTTCTCGTAGACCGAGGCACCGGGCTCCAGCACGAGCGACAACGTGCCGAACGACACGGCACGTGCGTGGGCGGGCAACGGGCCGGGGTCCTCCACGAGCCGGTCGGCCGTGCCGTCGACGTAGAACGCGTAGCGCGCCGAACCGTCCTCGGCGAGCCCGACGACGGCCAAGGTCGTGTTCTCCGGTCCGCGCTGAACCAGGTCCGTGCGCACGTTCGACGCGTGCAGCCGCTTGACCAGCTGCTCTCCGAAGTGGTCGCTCGACACCCGCGAAAGGAAGCTCGTCGGCACGTCCAGCCGCCCGAGCGCGACGGCGACGTTGTACGGGCCGCCGCCCAGCTTCGGCGCGAGCGGTGCGAGCTCGTCGTCCCCCACCGGCACCATGTCGACCAGTGCCTCACCAGCAACCACGATCACTGCGTTCTACTCCTTTGGTGAGGCTCCGGTCCTCTGCAGCCCATCCAACAACAGTTCACCGAGTGCGGTGAACGCCTCGGCGTCGGAAACACCTGCCCGTTTCGTGAGAACTCCGGTCTGGATGCTCTCGATGAGCAGGCCGGCCATCTCGGCGAAGAGCGCGGCGTGCACCTCGCGGAACACGTGCGTCTGCACGCCGTCCTGGATGAACGCCTTGATGCGCTCGGCCGCGGCGCGCGCGTTGCGCTCGTAGGTGGCCCGCGTCGGCGGGAAGTCGGACACGTCCGCGATGAACGCCGCCGAGGCCTTCGACAGCTCCTCCGCCGCCCCCGCGAGGTAGCTGCCGATGCGTTTGCGCACGTCAGCAAGGCCCACGATGCGCTTCTCGATGCGCTCGGCCGCCCCCTTGAAGTACCGCCCGACGACCCGCACGGCCAGCTGTTCCTTGCTGCCGGCGAGCGCGTACAGGGTCGACTTGGAGCAGTGCAGCCTGCCCGCGATGTCATCCAGCGTGAGATGCCCGAAGCCCTCGGTGAGGAACAACGCCTCCAACCGGGTGAGCAGCTCGGCCTGCCGCTGCGTGAGAGCCCGCGTCATGCGCCGACCTTGCCACATTCACTGGCCGGTGTACTGACGTACGTCCTACAGTACAGCTACCAGTACACACCGGAGGTCGACGATGCCCGCCGAGCGGCTGCTCCCCACCCAAGAGGCCGAAGACCTGATCGCGCTGGTCAGGGAGATCGCGCGGGACGAGCTGAAGCCCCACGCCGCGGACGCCGAGGAGAACGAGAAGTTCCCCCGCGAGGCGTTCCGCCTGCTGGGCAGGGCCGGTCTGCTTGGCCTGCCGTACGGCGAGGAGTTCGGCGGCGGCGCGCAGCCCTACGAGGTGTACCTGCAGGCCCTCGAAGAGGTCGCCTCCGCGTGGATGACGGTCGCCGTGGGCCTGTCCGTCCACGTCATGTCGTGCTACGGCCTCGCCACGTTCGGCACCCGTGAGCAGCAGGACCGCTGGCTGCCGGAGATGCTGGAGGGCGAGCTGCTCGGCGGGTACGCCCTGTCCGAGGTCCAGGCGGGCTCCGACCCGGCGGCCATGTCGACCCGGGCCATCCGCCAGGGCTCCGAGTACGTCGTGAACGGCACCAAGGCGTGGATCACGCACGCGGGTGCCGCCGACTTCTACACGCTCATGGCCCGCACGTCCCCGGACGGCGGCCGGGGCATCTCCTGCTTCCTCGCGCCCGGTGAGACCAGCGGCCTCACCGCCGACACCCCCGAGCGCAAGATGGGCCTCACCGGCTCCATCACCGCGCAGCTCCAGTTCGACGACGTCCGCTTCGAGGCGGACCGCCTGATCGGCAACGAGGGTGACGGCCTGAAGATCGCACTGTCCGCTTTGGACTCCGGCCGCCTCGGCATCGCCGCCTGCGCGGTCGGGCTGGCCCAGGCGGCGCTGGACGAAGCCGTGGCGTACGCCAAGACGCGCACCCAGTTCGGCCGCCCCATCATCGAGTTCCAGGGCCTCGAGTTCCTGCTGGCCGACATGGCGGCCGCCGTCGAGTCGGCCCGCGCCACGTACCTCCACGCCGCCCGGCTGCGCGACCGCGGCCGTCCGTTCCGCCAGCAGGCGTCGATCGCCAAGCTCGTCGCCACGGACGCGGCGATGAAGGTGACGACCGACGCCGTGCAGGTGCTCGGCGGCGCGGGCTACACCCGCGACTTCCCGGTCGAGCGCTACATGCGCGAGGCCAAGGTCCTGCAGATCTTCGAGGGCACCAACCAGATCCAGCGCCTCGTGATCGGCCGCGGCCTGCGTTAGGCCTGCTCGCGGTAGAAGGGGTCGGCCACGACCCCTTCGCCCTTGCGCTCGTCGAACGCGTAGACCTCACGGCCCTCGACGTACACGTGCAGGGCCCGGCTCATCACGTCCAGCGGGTCCCCGGACCAGATCACCACGTCACCGTCCAGGCCGGGCTTCAGCGCGCCCACCCGGTCGTCCAGGCCCATGATCCTGGCGGGGTTGACCGTGAGCGACCTGATCGCCACCTCCGGGTCGAGGCCTTCCTTCACCGCCAGCGTGGCCTGGTGCACCAGGAAGTGGATCGGCACCACCGGGTGGTCCGTGGTGATGGCGAGCTCGACCCCGGCCCGCGCCAGGATTCCCGGGTTCCGCAGACCCCGGTTGCGAACCTCCACTTTGGACCGCGAGGTGAACAGCGGCCCGATGATGACCGGAATCCCCTTCTCCGCGATGAGGTCCGCGATCAGGTGGCCTTCGGTGCCGTGGTTGATGATCAGCCGGTAGCCGAACTCCTCCGACAACCTGATCGCCGTGGCGATGTCGTCGGCCCGGTGCGCGTGCTGGCACCACGGCAGCTCACCGCTGAGCACCTTCGCCAGGATCTCCTGGGTGTTGTTGCGGTCGAAGGGCTTGCCGTCCTTCTCGGCCTCGGTCTTGCGCGCCACGTAGTCCTGCGTCTTGGTCAGCTCGTCCCGGATGACCGCCGCAACGCCCTGCCGCGTGGACGGCAGCTTCCCCTTCTCGCCGTACACCCGCTTCGGGTTCTCCCCCAGCGCGCTCTTCACGCTGACCGGTTCCTTGACGAGCATCTCGTCGACGGTCCGCCCCCAGCACTTCACGGCCACCGTCTGGCCGCCGATCGGGTTGCCCGACCCCGGCTTGATCACCGCCGTGGTGACCCCGCCGCTGAGCGCGTCGCCGAACCCGAGGTCGGCGGGGTTGATCGCGTCCAGCGCCCGCATCCGCGCGCCGACCGGATCGGTCATCTCGTTGGTGTCCTGGCCGGCCCAGCCCTCGGCCTCCTCGTGGACGCCGATGTGCCCGTGCGCCTCGACGAAGCCGGGCAGCACCCAGGCCCCGTCCGCGTCGACGACCTCGATCCCGTCCGGGATGTCGACGTCGGCGCCAACCGCGACGATCTTCCCGTCCTGGATCAGGACAGTGCCTCCCTCGACGGGGTCCCCGTCGACGGGCACGACGTAGCCCCCGGTGATCGCGATGTTCATGGTTAGCAACGCTAACGGCTGGGCTGACGTTTCGCTACGACAGCGGCTTGATCCCCCACCGGGCGCCCCAGGACTCCCCGGGAGCCACCCAGATCAGGTCGACTCCCGAGTTCAACGCGTCCGGCGGGCAGGTCATCGGTTCGACGGCCACCGCACGCCCCCGGCCGGGGTAGGAGTCCGGCGTGTACACCTGCACCCAGCGGAACGCCGGGTCCGCCCAGACCTCGACCCCGCCGTCCTCAGCTTCCAGGAGGTGGTGGACCAGGCCGTCCCCCGCGGGCTCACAGCCGCCGAACGGCGTGTCCAGCTGAACGCCGTCCAGCGACCGCCCCGCGCGGAAGTCGAACTCGGTCCCCTCCACCGGCGTCGCTGCCCCTGAAGGCACCATCCGCTCGGTGTCCAGCGGCAGCACGGTCGTCGCCGCCAGCGTCAACGTGCACGAGTCGGTCAGAGCGTTCCCGGCCCGCGGGTACGGGTGCGTGCCCACCCCGAACGGCGTGGCGACGTCCCCGACGTTCTTGACGCCGTGCGTGACCGTCAGCCCGTTGTCGTCCAGCGCGTACGACACGGTGACGTACAAAGCCGCAGGCCACCCCGGCTGAGGCTCGATGGTCGTCTGCAGCGACACCAACGACCCGGTGTGCTCCAGCACCGACCAGGGCCGCCGCCGGACCAGCCCGTGGATGGCGTTCCCCCGCGCGGGCTCGGTCACCTCCAGCTGCTGGACCACCCCGTCCAGCACCCAGGAGGCGCCTGCCGTGCGGTTCGGCCACGGCACCAGCACCGCACCGGCGCTCATCGGCGGCTTCTCGTCCTCGCCGAACGTCTCCACATACGGAACGCCGTCCACCTCGAAAGACCGAAGGCCCGCGCCTACAGTCGTGATCACAGCGGTGGCACCCTCGTACGAGATCCCCAACATGAGGCTGCAGCCTACGGGGCCGGCGGAAGGATTCCCCATGAAGGTTCATCACCTCAACTGCGCGACCATGCGCCCTCCGATGGTGGCGGGCGGCATCGTGGCGCACTGCCTGCTGATCGAGACCGACCAGGGCCTCGTCCTGGTCGACACCGGTTTCGGCACGCACGAGGTGACCAACCCCAAGGGGACGATCGACGGCCTCAGCCGCGCGCTGCTCAAGCCGTTGCTCGACATCAACGAGACCGCGATCTTCCAGGTCGAGAAGCGCGGCTACGGCGCGGAGGACGTGCGGCACGTCCTGCTCACCCACCTCGACCTGGACCACGCGGGCGGCCTGCGGGACTTCCCGAACGCCACCGTGCACGTGCTGGACAGCGAGCTGGAGAGCGCGACCAACCCGCGCAACGCCAAGGAGCGAGCGCGGTACCCGAAGGCGCAGCGCGAAGGCGTCACGTTCCGGACGCACAAGGCCGAGGGCGAGGACTGGTTCGGGTTCGAGGCGGTGAAGGACATCCCCGGCCTGCCCGACGACATCCTGATGGTGCCGCTCATCGGCCACACCCGCGGCCACACCGGCATCGCGGTGAAGTCCGACGACGGCTGGCTGCTGCACGCCGGTGACGCCTACTTCTACCGCGGCGAGGTCGAGACGCCGCCGAGCAACATCTTCGCGCTCAAGGTCACCGCCAAGCAGATCGAGACGATCCGCGAGCAGCGTCTGTCCAATGTGGAGCGGTTGAGGGAGCTCAAGGCGAGCGGTGAGGCCGAGGTGTTCTGCGCCCACGACCCGGTCGAGCTCGCCAGGCTCGCGTGACGTTCATCCACCACCGAGATCGACCGGATCGGCGGCGGGATCCACGCGTCGTACGGCGGGAAGTCGTTGCACGAGCGGTCGCACGGCGAGAGCGTCATCGACCTGATGACGCACCGGTTCGGCGGCCGCGGCCTGTACGTCCTGGACGAGCCGGAGGCCGCGCTGTCGGTGCGCGGGTGCCTCGTCGTGCTGCGGCGCGTCGCCGAAGTTCCCTACGACGCGGCGGAACCGGTCGCGCTCACCAGGAACTTCCTGAGCGAGCCCGACCGGTTCCTGCGGCACCTGCTGGACTGACGGCCGCTTCGGCCGTGCCCTGGGACAGTGCCCCCATATGGTGTAGCCATGAGACGCACCGCAAGTCTGCTCGGCGCGGCGATCGCCCTGACCGTGCTCGCCGCCTGCACGTCGTCACCGCCGCCGGCTCAGCCGGCCCAGTTCCGCGACGTGAAGAGCCTGGTGGCCGCGGTGTCCAAAGTGGTCAACGAGAAGAAGACCTACCACTTCGCCATCGCACCACCGACCACGGGCGGCGTCACGGCTCCCGCCAACGGTTCCGTGCGCCTGGGCGACGTGCCGGGCATCGACGCGACGACCAAGCGTCCCGTGCAGACCGGCGGCGAGGACGAGGAGTTGCGGTTCGTCTCGACCACGAGGGACAGTGCGTTCGTGAAGCTGCCGCCGGTGTTCGGGCTGCCGCAGGGCAAGTCGTGGATCAAGTTGGCGCGCAAGGACACCGACGAGCTCACGAACACGTTGCTCGGCTTCCACGACGTGATCTACCAGCAGGCCGTCTTCACCACCTACCACCTGCCCGTGGTGCAGGCGGGCGGCGAGCTCAAGCTGGTCACGCAGACCGGCGGGCGCACCCGGTACTCGATCGCCGTCGACTACAAGAAGGCCTACGACGCGCTCACCGACGAGAACCTGCGCAACGAGGTCAAGCTCGCCCTCGACCAGGGCGTCACCGACACGGTGGGCGAGATCGAGCTGGACGGCGGCGGGCTGCCGGCGCGCATCAAGTTCTCCACGCAGTTCCAGAACGCGCTGATCGTCGACGACGCGCAGTTCACCGACTGGGGTTCCGACGTGCGGATCACCGAGCCGTCCGCGAACGAGATCAGCCCGCGGAGCTGACCCGGTAGCGCCAGATCGCGGGCAGCAGCACGACCATGGTCACGGCCGCGACGATCACCAGCACGCCACCCGCGGTCACGGCCGCGGCGGTGCCGAACGCCGCGCCACCGGTGCCGTGCAACAGGTCCGCGATGCGCGGCCCGCCCGCCACGACGACGATGAACACGCCCTGCATGCGCCCCCGCATCTCGTCGGTCGCGGCCGATTGCAGGATCGCGCCGCGGAACGCCATCGACACCATGTCCGCGGCTCCGGCGAGCGCCAGGAACGCCGCCGCGACCCACAGCGACCCGGCCAGGCCGAAGCCCATGATCGCGACGCCCCAGCCGGCCACGGCCAGCGCCACCGCGACACCGTGCCGGTTGATGTTCGAGATCCAGCCGGACGTGAGCCCGCACAGCACCGCGCCGACGGGGATCGCCGCGAACAGCACGCCCAGCGCGACCCCACCGCCGGGCGGGTCGCCGAACGTGTGCCGGGCCATCTCCGGGAACAGCGCCCGCGGCATGCCGAACACCATCGCGATGATGTCCAGCAACATGCTCGCCAGCAGCACCTTCTGCGCCCACAGGTAGACGAACCCGTCGAGCACGTCCTTGAGCCCTGCGCGCCGGACCACGCCGTCCAGCGGAGGCATCGACGGCAGCTTCCACACCGCGTAGAGCGTGACGACGAGCGCGATCGCGTCCACCAGGTACAGCGTCGACAGCCCGACGACCGGCATCAGCGCACCCGCGAGCAACGGCCCGAGCACCGCACCGAACTGCATGACCGTCGAGCCCAGCGCGCCCGCCGAGGGCAGCAGCTCGGCCGGTACCAGCCGGGCGATCGACGCCGAGCGCGCGGGCGCGTTGGCCGCGAAGAACACCTG